>Ga0307509_10008033_pt1 | contig 13557 bp, 15 predicted proteins | sample 10_EM_MG_FD_202245 | JGI IMG/M metagenome (GOLD analysis project Ga0307509, IMG submission 202245) | Populus trichocarpa ectomycorrhiza microbial communities from riparian zone in the Pacific Northwest, United States - 10_EM | ecosystem: Host-associated > Plants > Roots > Unclassified | place...
GGGGAGAGGTGTAGGGGGAACTTCTTCGTATCGTGATTGCTCTTACGCTCAAGAGCTAGGTAAAGGTAAAGGTAAAGTTATATTGTAGAAAAGTACTTAGATGGTAGCGTGAAGAGTCTATATCTACAGCCAGTCGTGATCCTTTATATAGGCCTCTTCCCGCAACAAGCCTAACCCTGGTGACTCATACTTATGAGTCACACGATCATGACTCATAATGAGTCATACCCGAAATCCATCTGATGACTCCTATGAGTGACTGCGCAACATGCCATAAACCAATCACAAATCATAAAACATGTCAGGTGCGCAACGCGCGTCACCTGCGTGAAACTCGTGACTCATCATGTGAGTCACGCGCGAAAGTCATTACATCATTATGACTCACAATCGTGAGTCATAGAAACATCAACCAATCATAACATAACGATAACACTCAAGTGCGAGTCATGTGAGAACTATGAGTCAACTGACTGCATAGCGTGAAACATAAACATACCTTATGACTAGTAACTACTAGTCATGTGAAATCTGTCTTGCTTAGTCACGATTTGTGACAGTTGGGTAGACTCGCTAGCGGGAGGGAAACGAAGACCGTGCCTGGCTGGAGTGGCCGGTACAGTTGGGTGAACAGTCGGACCCTGGGGGCTGGTTTGGGGGGCGCCCATATCGGGGGCATCGGGAATGTCTTGGTCCCTAGGAGGACAGAGTGCGGAGAGGATTTCGCGGCGGATGGGACACGAGCCATCAAACGAGGCGTGCTGACCACCACAGTTGATAGAGAGAGGAGGGGAGGCGTTCCAGCACCCCGCGACCGACTTCTCAAAGCCCCCTTTCGGACAGCTTTGATTGGCGCATCTGTGGGCTGAGCGATGATGTAGGAGAGTGCAGATCGGGCAAGCTTGTGCCTCTTCTTTGCATAGAGGAGCAGTCTGACCAAAACGCCAGCACTTTCGGCACTGCGTGGATTTGGAGGCAGAGTAGGCGGGGGCGACTGTGTGGGCGCGGGAGAAAAGCCGGATGGATTCGCCGAACCCGGAAACATGGAGTGGGTCGACTGCCACAACCACCAAGGTTGTGCTTTTCACAGCCCTTTTAACTGGATCTGACTGTAGGAATCTAGCCCCAAATATGGGGACGTCAATAGCATTGCTGATTGATTCAAGGAGTGAGGGGAAGAGGTCAGTAGGCTCGTGGGGGAGGATAGAAAGAGGAAGATTATGGATGAGGAGTTCGACACTTGTAGGTGCCTTCCTGAAAACATGGAAAGGATTGTCACCAACCGGAAAACGCAGATTGACTTTCTTAGTCATTGCATCCAAGAAGGGGGAGTAAGCGGAAGACGGGGTGTAGGGATTCGCTGTGAGAGTAACAGCCCCATTGCGATTGACGGAGGCAGTAAGGGAGAGGGGTAGAGAGCAATTGGCCTCTTTAAGGACAGCGGCCATGATGTCGGGGAGGGTAGCAGTCATGATGAATGAATCATTTGGGAGGGTTGGAGAGGTGCGGCGGGCAAAGAAAGCACGTTGGGCAGCTGGGAGGGGTGGGGGTCCTTTGGGGACACTACTCTTGCTTGATGCAGCGACTTATGCTGCAGTGGCCATTTTCTTGCCCTTACCGTCCTTCCTGGTAACCTGTGCCCAGGGTTGATCTGGAGGCTGCGGGGATCAGAAACGGTGAAACCGGGAGGGGGACCGGTATGGAAGAGTGAGGTGGCTGGGTATCGCTAAGAGTAAAGTTTGGCTTCCTCTGATTGGGGGTGGCGAGAGGCGAAGAGGATAGCCGCGTGCGGTGAGTCCGGGTGGTGTATAGCGTATGGGTCCGGGTTGCCGTACCACTTTCCCTCAAAGAGGCAACGAAGGTCCGGGGCGGCAACCGTCCGAGACGTGAGGAGGGTGTCGAGTTTCTTTTTCTGCTGAGCAGGCTTACCTTGGGCAGCAGGGGCGGGAGGGGGTGGCCCTAGCGGTTGTTGGGGTGCCACTTGTGTGGCGTGCTGTGAGGAGGGAGCAGCAACACGAGAGGACAAGTCCTTGAGGGATGCCTCCAGGTTGGATGTGGCTAGTGGTGAGGGGGTGGCTGAGCGCTCCGGGTGAGCGGAGGTGAGGGACTCAACCTGGGAAGTCAAGAAGGTAACAGAGCCACCAAGGTCATTAACCATGGCGATGAGTTGGGCGAGAAGAGGGGCCATAGCCAGTTGACTATCGGGGAAGCTGGCAGCGGAGGCATTGTAGACAGTGGGGAACGAAGCCGGGTCAAGGCGAGCGAGCCTGGCAGCATGCCCAAGGATATTGGCGACATTGTCAGCCTCCCCGGAGAGAGAGGCGTGACTGGACTGAGAAGACGACGAACGAGAGATCGGATCAGCCCTACCGTCCTGGCGGGAGCAGGCAGAGCGAGCAGGGCCAACAGCCGAGACCGGGCCTGCACCAGTGGAAGCAAGACGGGTAGACGACATCAGGACAAGGCCTACAGGCCAGGCCAGAGGACAGGGAGGAGGGGGAGAGAGAAAGTAAAGTCAAACTACCAGTTTGACTTTCCAAGTATAAAAGTCCTCTCGGCAAAGGTGAAATATATATTTCACTTGAAAATAAAGCCCAAGTGAAAAACCAAAATAGATGTATCGTGAAGAAATATAGACCACACCCTGAGGTTTATGATGGCCAGATGGGGTAAGAATTTTAAGCGAGAGGAAAATAGAGGGCGCGGAGCGTGCTGTCTTTGTACCTTTTTTTTTTCTTTTTTTTCTTTTTTTTTAAATAATGTGATGATTGATTTAGGTACAAAATCCTGCATGCAGCTCGCGCTATGGCATATAAAAAACCCTAATTCCAAAAAGTAACAAAGGAAAAAACAAAATTCAAACAACACGTGCAAAACTCTCCAAGCGGGATCATCAGAACCCTGTCGCATCGCCATCGATGACTAACAAAAACCAAAGTAACGTAACATCCTCCTTAAACCAATAAGAAAAACACTCCCACGTAATAAATACCTCCCCGTCCTACCTGCCCACTGCCGTAGTCAAATAAAACAAAGAAAACTCATAAATTATATAGAAAATGGCCTGAGGAGAAACTCGAACAGGGGAGATTTTTGAAGTAGCAACACCTAGAAGGCCAGGGCCGAGCTAGCGAGTTTTTGTGTCAAGCACTATCTGAGCCCGAACCCGGCCCAGGAGTAGCAGTATTGGTTCGAATGCGCAACATGGTTGGAGGAAAACCCGTGCGAGTAGCGTAGAGATACTCAGCCAACCCCCTGAGGAGGGGGACCGAGAGCCAAAGGGGACCGTCAGGGCCGATGTCGTCCACACCTGAGAGATGGGTGAGGCGGGGGTGGGCCTTAGCCGGGCAGTGCAGAATCGCGTGTTGGAAGGACTCGTCGCCTTCCTCACAGAACGGGCAGAGTGTGCAGGAGTCCCCACTCCTCCCGGATAGATGTGCAGCAAGGTAGCTGGCACCAGAACGCATCTGGTGAATGCGACCACATATAAATCGAGGAAGGCCAGTAAAGGCATGGGGAGTGAGGCAGGCACCATAAGGATACGACAGGGGATCTGGCGGACTCAAGTCCAGCCAGTCAGCGAGGACTGAGTGTAACAGAGGAGCTCTGCGGGCTTGGTAGGTGACGGAGGGTAGCCTCGACAGCGGGAGCGCTACAAGATCGGTTGAGGCGAGTGGGAGGATAGGGATTTCCTCAACAAGGTCTGAAACCTCGTGACATAGGGAGTCTAGTGGTAGGTGCTTGGCTGAGTTAACCGCCGGACCAGGCCATGAAGTAAGGTGGACGGCTTTGGGGGAGCCTTGGAGAGAAAGCAATGATCGTCCGCAGAACGGCCCTGATCCCAGGTGGGCACAGATTTGGGTATCCGGGCGGTGGCGGGGTTGAATTCCGAAGCGGCGCAAACCAAGCGGATGGCAGCTGACCGACGGCGGTGTTTGCAGATAGAGGAAATGGGTGGTAGTGAGGCCTCAGGGTACAGAGCGCCGAGGGCGGTCGTGTAAAAGCAGTTGGTTGTCCATCGGAGCACCACATGCCAGAACGAGTTGAGTTTCCTAACAGTGGATGTATCCGGAACAAACAGGTCGCAGCCGTAGGTGAGAATGGTAAGAATGGCGCCGAAGACTAGCTTCCTGTTGCACCAGGAGGAGAGGCCTTTGCCAGCTGCAGTGAGCTGTCGGATTGTAGGGAAAGAGGCTTTGGCAACTGCCAGCCGTCTCAGGAAATGAACAGAGGAGTGTAGAGTAGAGGTGAGCCAATAGCCCAGCCACCTTACAACTTGGGAGGGTGGAAAAGGCATGTCGTTGATCACAATAGGGGCGAAGGAAACATCCGAACGGTCCTTCGGGGTTCTCCAGTGAATGAGTTCAGTTTTGGGGACAGAAAAAGCCACCCCCAAGTCGGCACCCTGCCTTTGGACACTGCCGAAAGAGTATTGAAGAGCGCGGATATTCGAACGTACCGAGTCCGAGCCAACATTGATGGTGAGGTCGTCGACGTATGAAATCGCCAGGCCTTGAGGAAGAGTCGGGTGGAGGCTGGCTATATAAAGCACAAACAGGAGAGGAGAAATCGGAGAGCCTTGAGGTGTGCCAACAGCCACCGGGCAGAAAACCTTAGGCGCGCCTTGGAATATGAGTCGGCACTGGCGTTTGAAGAGGAAAGACTTGATCCAGGCAACCAGGTACGCGGAGACACCTCCTCTGGTGAGGATGGTAGCCAGCTTGTTTGCGCAGACATTGTCAAATCCACCTTTGACATCCAGGAAAAGGGTTGAAACTTTGAAGGAAGCAGCCTGAAGTAGGCGGACTTCGTGGGTGAGAGTAGCGACCGCGTCGAAGCAGCCCAGACGAGCAAGAGAGCCACACTGGTTGGGATGTAAGAGGCCTGGGAACGGGCGGTAGAGGCAAGAGGAAGAGCAGAAAGTCTTTCGAGGATCTTGGAGACAGTTTCGAGCAGGACAATGATGCGAAAGGCAGAAGGCGTACGGTAATCAGGCTTGCCTGGTTTGTCCAGGACAATGCCGTTGGCCTTCTTCATGGCTAGTGAGTGGTACCCGTGGGTAAGGAGAGGAGTGAACAGAGATAGAAGGAGCTGCTCATTGGCCTTATGGACTTGCTTCCAGATAGAGTAAGGAATACCACTTGGGCCAGGGGCTGAGGTGTTGGAGGATTTCCGAAGTGCGGAGGACACTTCTCCTGGTAGGACTGGAGGGACGTCTTTAAACGCAGGAAGGACTAAGGGAGGAGGAGGAGAGGGTCTAGGAGGGAAAAAGTGTTGTAGAAGTGTGTTGTTAAGTTCGGTGGGGGAGGAGGCGTTCTCAAGTGTGGGGAACCGATCAGGGGCTCTGCCGGCCGCAATCTTTCTGATATCCCACTGATCGCGCGTTGACGTTGGCCAGAAACTGCGACCAGTGGACTCTTTTGGCAGATTGGATAGCCTTGAAGTATGTGTTTCGAGCCACACGGGCCAGGGAAGGCGAGGTCTCATTCTTTCTCATGAGACGGGAGGTATGGTGATGGATGCGTCGTAGCTGTCTAAGTTCAGGAGTCCACCACGGTTTAGAGTAGGAGGATGGGCGTTTGGTTGGGGTGTTGGAGGTGACGAGGTACGTGATCTTGGCGAGGCAGTCATCGAACCATAGGTCGAGTGAGTGCGGAGTGGGGAGAGCAGGGGGAGTTGCAAGCGTAAGGTCGGCGAGCAATGGGGAGATGTGGTTCCAATCCGTGTACTTCCAGTTAAGGCCCTTGGGCGGGGGCTTCAGGAGCGGAGTGGAGAGAATGATTGTGAGTGGGATATGATCCGAACCAGTAGGCGGGAGGGAGGGGTTCCAGGAGGAGAAAAACGGTAGCAAGGCAGTGTTGGCAAAGGACAAGTCAAGAACTGCAGGGCGATGATTGGAGGTGAGCGGGAACCTAGTGTAGACCCCGGGTGTATTGAGGAGAGAAAACAACTGCGCCGATGCTGTGTCAAAGTAAGGAGAACCTATAAACTGATTGTGGTTGCAAAGCACACAAGTCGGGTCGGAAGTGGAATGATGAATGTTGAGTACCCCAAGAACAAGTGTGGGAAAATACAGCTGAGGAAACAAATCAACAGGAGAAACTGACCTAGTGTAACCACTGGGGATGGAGTAAGCATTGTACAAACGAAACAAATTATGAGAAGTATCAAAAAGGCCCTCAGGGGAGTGAAAGTTCATTGCCATGAGGTCACCCCTTTCAAAAAACAATGCAAGGATAGAAATAACACTTAGTAGCCTCTCGTGAACATAGGTTGCAACCCGAGGCATATAACTGTCAGTTGCGGTGGGGAACAAAACATTTATAGTTGCGAAAAACAGGAGGACAGTTCCTCCAAAGAGGAATATCCTGAAGAGCCACAATATGAGGAGAGCTTTCTACCGAAGTCAAAAAACTAAAAAGAGTTTGAAAAACATGACTGCTACCGAGACAATTATGCTGAACAATGGAAAGATTTAAACAACCAGCATAATGGAAGGATTGGGATGGTGAAGGAGTCTGTGTTGGGGCTGGGCTTGTCGACATCTATAGATCCATGTGGACGTCGGTCGGCGCGGGCTCGCTCCAGTCGGCACCGGTGCTTGCTCTGAAAAGGGTGCTGCCAGCACCAAAAAGGTTCCTGCGGGGGAGGGGAGCGGCAAGGTTAGATTGGTGAGACGCGCTGTGAACCAATTTAACGGTTTCAGGTTGGGGAGACTCGCTAGCGGGAGGGAAACGAGGACAATGCCTGGCTGGAGTGGCCGGGACAGTTGGGTAAACAGTCGGACCCTGGGGGGTGGTTTGAGGGGGGCCCACATCGGGGGCATCGGCAATGTCTTGGTCCCTAGGAGGACAGAGTGCGGAGAGGATTTCGCGGCGGATGGGACAGGAGCCATCAAACGAGGCGTGCTGACCACCACAGTTGATACAGAGAGGAGGTGAGGCGTTGCAGCACCCCACGACCGACTTCTCAAAGCCTCCTTTTGGACAGCTTTAATTGGCGCATCTGTGGGCGGAGCGATGATGGAGGAGAGTGCAGATCGGGAAAGCTTGGGCCTCTTCTTTGCATAGAGGAGCAGAGTGACCAAAACACCAGCACTTTCGGCACTTCCTGGATTTGGAGGCGGAGTAGGCGGGGGCGACCGTGCGGGCCCGGGAGAAAGGTCGAATGGCTTCGCCCAACCGGGAAACATGGAGTGGGTTGACTGCCACAACCACCGAGGTCGTGCGCTTCTCAGCCCTTTTCACCGGATCTGACTGTAGGAATCTAGCCCCAAATATGGGGACGTCAATAGCATTGCTGGTTGATTCAAGGAGTGAGGGGAAGAGGTCAGTAGGCTCGTGTGGGAGAATAGAAAGAGGAACATTATGGATGAGAAGTTCGACACTTGTAGGTGCCTCCCTGAAAACCTGGAAAGGATTGTCCCCAACCGGAAAACTCTGATTGAGTTTCTTAGTCATTGCATCAAAGAAGAGGGAGTAAGCGGAAGATGGGGTGTAGGGATTGGCTGTCAGAGTAACAGCCCCATTGCGATTAACAGAGGCAGTAAGTGAGAGGGGTAGGGAGCAGTTCGCCTCTTTGAGTACCGTGGCCATGATGTCGGGAAGGGTAGCAGTCATGATGAAAGAATCGTTTGGGAGGGTTGGGGAGGTACGGGGGGCAAAGAAACGACGTTGTGCAGCTGGAAGTGGTGGGGGTCCTTTGGGGACACTACTATTGCTTGATGCAGCGACTTGTGCTGCAGTGGCGTTCTTCTTGCCCTTACCGCCCTTCCTGGTAACCTGTGCCCAGGTTTGTTCTTGGGGCTGCGGGGGATCAGAAACAGTGAAACAGGGTGGGGGACCGGTATGGAACAGTGAGGTGGCTGTGTAACGCTCAGAGTTAAGTTTGGCTTCCTCTGATTGGGGGTGGCGAGAGGCGAAAAGGATAGCCGCTTGGGGTGAGTCTGGGTGGCGTTTGGCGTATGTGTCCGGGTTGCCATACCATTTTCCCTCCCAAAGGAAAGGAAAATCGGGGGCGGCAACCGTACGAGACGTGAGGAGGGTGGCGAGTTTCTTTCTCTGCTGAGCAGGGTTAGCATGGACAGCAGGGGCGGGAGGGGGTGCCGCTTGAAGGAGCGGGGGTGCCACTTGTGTGGTGCTGTGGGAAGAGAGAGCAGCAACGCGAGAGGACAAGTCCTTGAGGGAAGCCTCTAGGTTGGATGTGGCTGGTGGTGAGGGGGTGGCTGAGCGCTCTGCCTAAGCGGAGGTGAGGGACTCAACCTGCGAAGTCAAGAAAGTAACAGAGGCACCAAGGTCATTAACCATGGCGATGAGTTGGGCGAGAAGGGGGGCCATAGCGAGTTGACTATCAGGGAAGGTAGCGGCGGAGGCATTGTAGACAGTGGGGAACGAAGCCGGGTCAAGGCGAGCGAGCCTGGCAGCATGCCCAAGGATATTGGCGACATTGTCAGCCTCCCCGGAGAGAGAGGCATGACTGGACTGGGATAACGAAGAACGAGAGATAGGATCAGCGCTACGGTCCTGGCGAGAGGAGGCAGAGCGAGCAGGGCCAACAGCCGAGGCCGGGCCTGCACCAGTGGAAGCGAGAGGGGTAGACGACATCAGGACAAGGCCGAAAGGCCTGGCCGGAGGACAAAGAGGAGGGGGAGAGAGAAAATAGAATCAAACTACCAGTTTGACTTTTCCAACAATAAAAATCCTCTCAGCAAAGGTGAAATATATATTTCACTTGAAAATGAAGCCCAAGTGAACAGCCAAAATAGATGTATCGTGAGGAAATAAAGACCAAACCCTGAGGTTTATGATGGCCGAATGCGGAAAGTATTTTAAGCGACAGGAAAATAGAGGGCGCGGAGCGTGGCGGTCTTTGTACCTTTTTTCATTTTTCATTTTTTCATTTTTTTCATTTTTTTTTTGAATCATGTGATTATTGATTTAGGTACAAAATCCTGCATGCAGCTAGCGCTATGGCATATAAAAAACCTTAATTCCAAAAACTAACAAAGGAAAAAACAAAATTCAAACAACGCGTACAAAACTTCTCCAAGCGGGATCATCAGAACCCTGTCGCATCGCCATCGATGACTAACAAAACAAAAGTAAAGTAAAATCCTCCTTATACCAACAAGAAAAACACTCATAAGTAATAAAAACCTCCCCGCCCTACCTGCCCACTGCCGCAGTCAAGTAGAAACAAAGGAAACTTATAAAATATATAGAAAACACCCTGAGGAGAAGCTCGAGCAGGGGAGTTTTTGAAGTAGCAACCCCTAGAAGGCCGGGGCCGAGCTAAGGAGTTTTTGTGTTAAGCACTATCTGAGCCCGAACCAGGCTCAGGAGTAGCAGTATTGGCTCGAATGCGCAACATGGTTGGAGGAAAGCCCGTGCGAGTAGCGTAGAGATACTCAGCTAACGCCCTGAGAAGTGGAACCGAGAGCAAAAGGGGACCGTCAGGGCCAATGTCGTCCACACCTGAGAGATGGGTGAGGCGAGGGTGGGCCTTAGCCGGGCAGTCGAGAATCGCGTCTTGGAAGGACTCATCGCCTTCCCCACACAACGGGCAGTGTGTGCTGGAGTCCCTGCTCCTCCAGGATACATGCGCGGCAAGGTAGCTGGCACCCGAACGCATCTGGTGAATGCGGCCACATATAAATCGAGGAAGGCCAGTAAAGGCATGGGGAGTGAGGCAAGCACTATAAGGATACAAGAGGGGCACTGGCGGACTTAAGTCTAGCTAGTCAGCGAGGAGTGACTGTAGCAGAGGAGCTCTGAGGGCTTGGTAGGTGACGGAAGGTATCCTCAACAGCGGGAGCGCTACGAGATCGGTTAAGGCGAGAGGGAGGATAGGGATTTCCTCAATGAGGTCTGAAACCTCGTGACATAGGGAGTCTGGTGGTAGGTGCTTGGCTGAGTTAACCACCGGGCCAAGCCATGAAGTAAGGTGGACGGCTTTGGGGGAGCCTCGAAGGAGAAATCTATCATCGTCCGCAGAACGGCCCTGGTCCCAGGTGGGCACAGATTCGGGTATTCGCGCGGTGGCAGGGCTGAATTCCGAAGTGGCGCAGACCAAGCGGATGGCAGCTGACCGACGCCGGTGTTTGCAGATACAGGAGATGGGTGGTAGTGAGGCCTCACGGTACAGAGCGCCGAGGGTGGTCGTGTAAAAGCAATTAGTTGTCCATCGGAGCACCGCATGCCATAAGGAGTTGAGTTTTTTAAGAGTGGCTGTGTCCGGAACAAACAGGTCGCAGCCGTAGGTGAGGATAGGAAGAATGGCGCCGAACACTAGCTTTCTGTTGCAACAGGAGGAGAGGCCTTTGCCAGCTGCCCTGAGCTGCCGGATTGTAGTGAAACAGGCTTTGGCTAGTGCCAGCAGTCTCAGGAAATGAACGGAGGAGTGTAGAGTAGGGGTGAGCCAATAGCCAAGCCACCTTACGACTTGGGAGGGTGGAAAAAGCATGTCGTTGATCCCAATGGGGGCGAAGGAAACATCCGAGCCGTCCTTCGGGGTTCTCCAGTGAATGAGTTCAGTTTTGGCGACAGAAAAAGCCACCCCCAAGTCGGCACCCTGCCTTTGGACAGTGCCGAAATAGTATTGAAGAGCGCGGATATTCGAATGTACCGAGGCCAAGCGAACTGTGATGGTGAGGTCGTCGACGTATGCAATCGCCAGACCTTGAGGGAGAGTTGGGTGGACGCTGGCTATATAAAGCACAAACAGGAGAGGAGAAATTGGAGAGCCTTGAGGAGTGCCAACAGCGACCGGGCAGAAAACCTTAGGCGCGCCTTGGAATATGAGTCGGCACTGGCGTTTGGAGAGGAAAGACTTGATCCAGGCAACCAGGTACGCGGAGACACCTCCTCTGGCGAGGAGGGTAGCCAGCTTGTTTGCGCAGACGTTGTCAAATCCACCTTTGACATCCAGGAATCAAGTTGAAACTTTGAAGGCAGCAGCCTGAAGTAGGCCGACTTCGTGGGTGAGAGTGGCGACAGCGTCGACACAGCCCAGACCGGCTAGAGATCCACACTGGTTGGGATGTAAGAGGCCCAGGGAACGGGCGGCGGAGGAAAGACGAAGGGCAGAGAGTCTTGCGAGGATCTTGGAGACAGTTTTGAGCAGGACAATGATGCGGAAGGAAGAAGGTGTGCGGTAATCAGGCTTGCCTGGTTCGTCCAGGACAATACCGTTGGCCTTCTTCATGGCTAGTGGGTGGTACCCGTGGGTAAGGAGAGGAGTAAACAAAGATGGAAGGAGCCGCGCGTTGGCCTTATGGACTTGCTTCCAGATAGAGTAAGGAATGCCACTTGGGCCAGGGGCTGACGTGTTGGAGGATTTCCGAAGTGCGGAGGACACTTGGGCTGGTAGAACTGCCAGGACGTCTTTAAACTCGGGAAGGATTAGGGCAGGAGGAGGAGAGGGTCTCGGAGGGAAAAAATGTTGTAGAAGTGTGTTATTATTTTCGTTGCGGAAGGAGGCGTTCTCAAGTGTGGGGAACCTATCAGGGGCTCAGCTGGCCGCAATCTTTCTGGCATCCCAGACTGATCGCGCGTCGACATTGGCCAGAAACTGCGACCAGTGGACTCTTTTGGCAGATTGGATAGCCTTGAAGTATGTGTTTCGAGGCACACGCACTAGGGCAGGCGATGTCTGATTCTTTCTCATGAGACGGGAGGTATGGTGATGGATGCGTCGTAGCTGTGTAAGTTCAGTAGTCCACCATGGTTTAGAGTAGGAGGATGGCCGTTTGGTTCGGGTGTTGGAGGTGATGAGGTGCGTGATCTTGGCGAGGCAGTCATCGAACCATAGGTCGAGTGAGTGCGGAGTGGGGAGAGCAGGGGGAGTTGCAAGCGTAAGGTCGGCGAGCAATGGGGAGAGGTGATTCCAATCCGTGTATTTCCAGTTAAGGCCCTTGGGCGGGGGCTTCAGGTGCGGAGTGGAGAGAATGATCGTGAGGGGGATATGATCCGAACCAGTAGGTGGGAGGGATGGGTTCCAGGAGGAAAAAAACCGTAGCAAGGCAGTGTTGGCAAAGGACAAGTCAAGAACTGCAGGGCGATGATTGGAGGTGAACGGGAACCTAGTGTAGGCCCCGCGTGTATTGAGGAGAGATAACAACTGCCGCGATGCTGTGTCAAAGTAAGGAGAACTTATAAACTGATCGTGCTTGGACAGCACACGAGTCGGGTTGGAAGCGGAGTGATGAATGTTGAGGTCCCCAAGAACAAGTGTAGGAAAATCATGCTGAGGAAACAAATCAACCGGAGAAACTGACCTAGTGTGACCACTAGGGATGGAGTAAGCATTGTACAAACGAAACAAATTCTGAGAAGTATCAAAAAGGCCCTCAGGGGAGTGAATCTTCATTGCCATGAGGTCACCCCTTTCAAAAAACAATGGAAGAATAGAAATAACACTTAGTAGCCTCTCGTGAACATAGGTTGCAACCTGAGGCTTATAACTGTCAGTTGCGGGAGGAAAAAAACATTTATAGTTGCGAAATACAGGAGGACAGTTGCTCCAAAGAGGAATATCCTGAAGAGCCACAATATGAGGAGAGCTGTCTACCGAAGTCAAAAAACTAAAAAGAGTTTGAAAATCATTACTGCTACCGAGACAATTATGCTGAACAATGGAAAGATTTAAACAACCAGGGGAATGGAAAGATTGGGATGGTGAAGGAGTCTGTGTTGGGGCAGAGCTTGTCGACATCTGAAGATCCATGTGGATGTCGGTCGGCGCGGGCTCGCTCGAGTCGGCACCGGTGCTTGCTCTGAAGAGGGTGCTGCCAGCACCAAAAAGATTCCTGCGGGGGAGGGGAGCGGCGAGATTACATTGGGCAGACCCGCTACGAACTAATTTAACGGTTGCGGGATGGCTAGACTCGCTAGCGGGAGGGAAACGAGGACCGTGCCTGGCTGGAGTGGCCGGTACAGTTGGGTGAACAGTCGGGCCCTGGGGGGTGGTTTGAGGGGGGCCCACATCGGGGGCATCGGGAATGTCTTGGTCCCTAGGAGGACGGAGTGCGGACAGGGTTTCGCGGCGGATGGGACAGGAGCCATCAAACGAGCCGCGCTGACCACCACAGTTGATACAGAGAGGAGGTGAAGCGTTGCAGCACCCCACGACTGACTTCTCAAAGCCTCCATTTGGACAGCTTTGGTTGGCGCATCTGTGGGCGGAGCGATGATACAGGAGAGTGCAGATCGGGCAAGCTTGGGCCTCTTCATTGCATAGAGGAGCAGAGTGACCAAAACGCCTGCACTCTCGGCACTGCGTGGATTTGGAGGCAGAGTAGGCGGGGGCGACTGTCCTGGAGTGGGAGAAATGTCGAATGGATTCGCCGAACTGGGCAACATGGAGTGGGTCGACTGCCACAACCACCGAGGTCGTGCGCTTCTCAGCCCTTTTCACCGGATCTCACTGTAGGCATCTAGCCCCAAATATGGGGACGTCAATAGCATTGCTGATTGATTCAAGGAGTGAGGGGAAGAGGTCAGTAGGCTCGTGCGGGAGAATAGAAAGAGGAAGATTATGGATGAGAAGTTCGACACTTGT
>Ga0307509_10008034_pt1 | contig 13555 bp, 14 predicted proteins | sample 10_EM_MG_FD_202245 | JGI IMG/M metagenome (GOLD analysis project Ga0307509, IMG submission 202245) | Populus trichocarpa ectomycorrhiza microbial communities from riparian zone in the Pacific Northwest, United States - 10_EM | ecosystem: Host-associated > Plants > Roots > Unclassified | place...
ATCACCCCAACGACACTCTTCACAAAGAGGGTCTGATATACATATTTGATGAGGTGCAAGCACAATTGTCTGCCTATTAAATTAGCTACGACTCAAAGACCTATTTTGAGTTATTTTGTTGGTTTTATAGTCACTTACACAGCAACCACTTCAATGTATGTCTGTAGGATTACCACACCAATGACTAAAGTCTCTGGATCCCCTGCTAGCTCATCGCTCATAGCATTTGCCCTGTGGTCACCCTTACACAGGGGAATACATGTTGTCCTAAGTGCCCTGGCATATGGAAAGTCCCTAGGAGAATCTGGTTGCCTTGAAAGCTCTCCAAGACACTTTCAGAACAGCCAGAGTAGTCAGGGCGCTCAGGGCACTTTCAGGAAAGCAAGAGCACCTAGGTGTCTTGACTGTCCTGAGAGTGTCCTGAGATGTTCTGGGAGTGTTCTGAGTTGTTCTGAACATGTTCTGAGATGTTCTAGAGATAATCTTTGAGTGCTCAAAAGACTTTATATAGAGTACTCTAGTATCAAAACAGTAGTATAGATTGAGATAGAAGTATTCAAAGCCTAATATATTAATACCATTTAAATATCATACACAAAAATTATCTGCTTCAAGAAGTTATTGAAGAATAGTAAAGTGCAGTGACGATAGAAGAAGATACTAGTAGAACCTTAGACTGAAGTATTCTGAGATGTCTGAGATAGAAATTTGAGCTGCAAGTTATGATGTGTCATTATCATTTGTCATCAATATCCCAGAATATTAATGAGTCATCATGATTTTGTCATCAATTTGTTAGCATTTTGCTTAGTCATTTTGATTTTATTTGTTTGTATATGATTGTTAGATCACATGTAAGTTGAACTTTCTGTTAAGTTCTGCTGTTCTCTTCTCTTTCTCTATTTAATGTTCCCTTTCCTCTTGTTCCTGTACTTTTTCTCTATCTCTTACTCTACTCTTCTATATCTGTTGTTCTTCTGCTTGATTCTACTTTATGGCCTCTACATCATTTTCTTCTTCCTGCTTCCTGCTCTTTCTCTGCTTCCTGCTTCCTGCTCTGTGCTGTCTGATGTGTGCTCTCTGCTTTCTGCTCTTTTCCAGCTGTCTGCTGTCTGTTTCCTGCTTTTTGATGATTTGTTTTACTCTCTGCTTATATGTCCTTCATAATTACTATTACTATATATTAAACATGTATTGTATTTAGTCAATATAATCATATTTTCAAATCTAGAAACAAAATATGAAGCTTAAAACACTGAGAACTCTTAGAGATCACAGTACACTCTCAGGACATCACAGGACACTCCCAGGACATCACAGGAACCTCCCAGACAATCTAGGCATGGCTATATTCAAGTATGGTTCATCTGGGGGTGTCCTAGGTGCCCTGGCTGCTTGGCTTTCCTAGGCATCCTAGGCACCCTAGGACATCCTAGGGTGACATATGTACCCCTGTTTCACAATATATTATGTTCAACTGTGGCCGTGACTTTCATCACTCCGTCAGGACAATGAGCAGGTGGTCTCCCAAGTCAGTTGCATATACGAAGAGCCAAAGTATATATGACTCTTTGCTGGTTGAAGAAAAACAATACCGTCTATGCTGATATCACAATATCCCAAGAGATGCTGAAGCTTCTTCCCAAAGATGATGTTCCTGTGGAAATCCTATGAAATGTTCATCAATCTAATGACATAGAGGTGGTTATTTGAGAGCATGAAGGATACGTGCCAATTGAGGTAGATGACAAGGGCGATGATGATGACAAAGTTCCTTCCCATCACGGTCATGGTAAAGAGCAAAAGATGTGGGTCAATGCCTCAGACAAGACACCATCATGATCTAAAGAAGGTCCAGCTATGATTCTAACAAGCAATGCAATCGTCAACGTGGAAGGAAATAACATACCCAAATCTGAGCTAATGGTGAATGTGTTCTTAAATGGTGCTCATCTGTTGGAGGACCACGAAGGCGAACATTATTCATATTGAAGAGGCAATGACTATGTCAACGAATATGCGAGACAGAGGCTGGGAAGCAACAAACGGTATAAAGGATCAAGCCAAGATTCTAATCACCTGTTAGGGTGTTATCCAACATTGTTCCCATATGGTAAAGGGGGTTTTGAAGTGGCAAGAACAGTAGATGTGTCATATGAAAAACATATTAAATGGTCATTAACTTACCATGAGACCTTAACTGCCCTTCTAAGTGAAAGGATATGATGAAATATGTAGATTTCGACATCACGAACAATTTCCTTTTTTTAGTTTTTGGTATTTGCCAGAAACGACAAGTTTGCCACTCCATGACCTTGCAAATAAAGAAGTCGAGCTTCAAGAAATATGAGACATTGATCAGTAAATTAAAACTGGAGGACTTTCGACAAGCAAATAAAGAAGAGCTGGAGAAGAAACCTTTTTCAAATGAGGGGATTCGTATTTTACAAAAAGATCTTCATGTCATACGGGCCAGGATCCAAGGCACAGATGAGGCCCATCTATCTATGCGGTCTAAAGTTTGGAGCACCATATTGCTTTTCAATCCTCCGAGTCTATGGATTATGATAAATCCTGCCAATACTCAAGATCCCATAGTGCAAGTCATTGCCGGTATAGATATTGACCTGGACAAGTTCTACAAATTATCTGGCCCTAATAGCCAACAGCATGCCAGCAATATCACTGGAGATTCTTTTGTGGCAGCCAAGTTTTTCTGCTTTATTATTCAGATTTTTCTCCACACTGTTCTGGGCATTATGAAGACAAAATATTCCATTTATTGCAAAGAAGGGGTGCATGGTGTTGTCCAGACTTATTTGGGTGCTGTGGAGGCACAGGGCCAGGGGACTTTGCACATGCATATGCTTGTATGGCTTAAAGATGCGCCAACAGCAAAGGTGATGGAAATTGCTTTGAAAGATGAAGGATTCCATTGCCATGTAATTGATTTCATTAATGCAGCCATTCGCACCAATATCAATGAAATGGATATGGATGGAATTTTATCTATGCCTACACAAAAAGCCATCTTGTATTCCAGGCCAATCAACCCTACAAAAGACAGGAAAGATAGCAACGAACATAAAAAATATCTTGCACGAGCTCTTCAATATCATCAATGCAGCACAACGACTTGCCTTCAGTGTCAGCATGGTTGTTTACGATGCAAGTGAGGAGCACCATTCACAGTATCTATGGAGGGTTGGGTCAATGAAAAGGGAGAATAGAAACAAAACACACATGTCCATGACTCAATAACTGGAATGGCACCATAATGCGATGCTGTCAATGCAACTATGACTGCAAGCTGATTATGTGTGGTTGTAAGACATGTGTCACCATGTTGTACAACACAAACTATTCCTTCAAAAAGCAGAATAAGTCCAGCAATGCGACCGCTCTTAGAGCTGAGAAGTTTGCTTTTACTGAGAAAGAGCAGAAAAGTGGCCAATCTCAGGAAAGCGACTCATCGAACAAACAAGAAATTACTGCAGCACTGTGCCAACACCTTGTTCTCAGAATGGGAATTTAGTGGACCTGAGGTGATGTCGTATCTCATGAATTGGGAAGATCATTTAGAGTCCCACTTCTACTGCAATATATATTGAAATGCTGCCGTAACATGCTTAAAGACTGTTTTTCCATCTCTGGCATTAAAACAGTGAGCCAATCATTTTGATTGTGATAACACACAACTTATTTGGCATTATTATTTTTAAGTCATGTGCATGACAATGACAAAGTAAAGATCTTTTGACTTTAGTACCATCTTCAAGTTTTACATTTCTAAAAAAAATTCAATAGGAAAGGATGATTGCTATAGACATGACCGAAGGAAAGATTGAACTATGGGACCAATTAAGGGATTACCAATTCTGAGGGGATGCCCACTCAGAATATAACTTGCTGGACTTCATCATTAACACATATGAAGACAAAATTCTGCCACCTCTGGACTCAGAAAAAGATGTACTTCATAAAGTCGGCCGGCCTTGAAATCAACAGGTGCCTTATTCAGCAGAAGCTAGAAAGGAAACACAGTGTTGTGTCAAATGCTCGAAAGGCCATGAGACTTTACCTCACATTGTGGGCCAATGGTTTGCATGAGACAACGATGCACAAGAAGCGAGCTTTATGCAGCTAGCATTCTGATGTTTTTAAAACCCTGGTGAAACATCCAAGATCTAAAGGCCCTGACTATGTCATTTTCAGAGGATCTGAAGATTTTCCTGCAATCCGTGACAGAAAAACAGAAACGGATCATTACTAATATGTAGTATTATCATGATTGCTGGAATGCTGCACAAGCCAGATGAGATGTGTATTGCAGAGGTGAACAAGTGCCTATTTTCAACTATGAGCGAGAGGCCATGCCAGTGGGACTTGCTGATGAAAGGAATGATGAATCAGGTCAAGATGATATAGAAGAAGAGATTGAACCTTTCTGGATTCTGCAGACAATTACTGAAGAAATGCTGGACCAGGCCCGAGAATTACAATTAGCAATAAAAGATCGCGAATTTGCAGAAAATGTGATGGCAATCGCCAAGTCTTGTGATGTTGTCACGCACAAAGTTTGTTTCCTAATAAAACTTGGAGTCAAGCTCCTGTGCACATAATTAAAAGGTTAACCATTAAGACTCTAGGCAATTGTTAGTCATGTGACTAGGTCACATGATGATCGCATGGCCAGGTCACATGATGATCGCATGGCCAGGTCACAAGGGAACCACCTGATATTAGTCACCTGACACCATGTGACTTGGAATTTGTCAGTAACCAAGCTGGTACTACTGCATAGCAACAGCCACACATGCATAGAAACAGCAACCTAGCAGCCATCATCAGACCATTGACTGTGCAAAGCTGTGCATGACTGTGCAAAGACTTGGATACTGAATGATTTCTATAGCAACCCTTACCATAAATAGGTATATAGATCTGTAGATCACTTTGTAAAGCTGTGGCATGACTAGGGAATACTACGGGTTGCTAAACCCGCACAGGTCATGGGCACAGGTGAGGGTTTCAATATTTTGACCCGCAAAAAACTCCCTCCTACAGGAGGGTCACACAGGTTTACTCTGTTGGGATGCGGGTCACTATACTACATAGGGCTAGCTACAAATGTACTTGTAGTACATATAAACTTTACAAAGTAATTTACATGTTGGCCCTCCCAACCAAAGGTGGATCACAATGACCCCTCGAAATGAAAAGGGCCATTTTGTTCTGCCGACCTAATTAATGCCACGTGCACAACAATTAAAAAAAATATGCATTGGCCACATTGGCTGGTCGGAGTGGCATTGTGAACAATAAAGTGATGGCACACTGACATGTCGGGCCTACATAAAAAGGCTACAACTTGGAAGGTTTTACCAAATATACCTGTGTCACCTTCGTTATGACAAAAGATACACTTCCGCCATATGAACCTGTTATGGGACATCGTAAACGGAACCTTACTGAAAAGGCTAAGCAAGCAGCTGAATTGCAGCCAAGAAAGAAAGCCAGGACCAAAGGCACCCAAGTCACAGCTAGCACCACTACTCGCAACAGGACAGTCAGTATCAAAGATGTTGAAGATGAAGACAATCTTCGTTGATCTCCACCTCCTTGCAACTCCAACCACATTCTTGAAGGTCCAGATGAAGACGGCGACAACAACAACGATGACGACAAAATGCCGCCAAAGAAAAAGGCCCTGTCGGTATTGAAGATGTTGAAGATGAAGACAATCTTCATTGGTCTCCACCTCCCCGCAACTCCAACCACATTCTTGAAGGTCCAGATGAAGACAATGATGATGATGATGACAAATTTCCACCAAAGAAAAAGGCCAGGCCTATGGAGGGACTCGGAAGTCAAGCACCCAAACATACCCAGAACATGGCTGGCAAGGTATCAGCTACTCGCAAAAAGACTGTCAGTATTGAAGATGTTGAAGACAAAGACAATCTTCGTAGATCGCCACCTCCTTGCAATCGTAACCACATTCTTGAAGGTCCGGATGAAGATAATGATTTGAATATAATGGAGGTTGATGCTTCCAAAGAACCTGCAGAGAGCACTGAGGCCAAGCTGAGGCCAAGCTGAGTGAGTCGAACTTAACATTCTAATTTTCATATGACTTACCTTTTGTATGCAGAGTGGCTCTCCCGGAAGTGGACATCTCCCGTTTATGTCTTCTTTCGCCCCATACCCTGCATTGAGTATATTGATGGTCGTCATGTCCATGTTTTCAAATGTAGTGCAAAACATTGTAAGGGAAGGCATGGCCGAGATGTGCGTCGGTTTTTGGACAAAGGAGATGAGAAGTCCACAGGTGGTCTGCATCGGCACACCAAGAACTGTTGGGGAGAGGAAACAGTCAAAGCCGCACTCAACACCAGAGACCTAAAGGCAGTGCGAAAGATTCTTACGCAGTATAAGTTGAAGGATGGGAGTGTCATGGCGGCTTTTGAGCAGATTGGAAAAGGGAAGGTAACCTATTCGCATCGTTAGCAGTACTTTACCCTCCCCAGGTTAATCCATATGGACTATATGGAATGGCACATGGACCACATGGAATAGGACATGGACCACATGGAATGGGACATGGAGTACATGGAATGGCATGTGGACTACATGGAATGGGACATGGAGCAAATGGAATGGGACATGGAGCACATGGAATGGGACATGGAGCACATGGAATGGGACATGGACCACATGGAATGGGACATGGACCACATGGAATGGGACATGGACCACATGGAATGGGACATGGAGCACATGGAATGGGACATGGAGCACATGGAATGGGACATGGACCACATGGAATGGGACATGGACCACATGGAATGGGACATGGACCACATGGAATGGCATGTGGACTACATGGATTGGGACATGGAGTACATGGAATGGCATGTGGACTACATGGAATGGGACATGGACCACATGGAATGGAACATGGAGCATATGGAATGGGACATGGAGCACATGGAATGGGACATGGACCACATGGAATGGGACATGGAGTACATGGAATGGCATGTGGACTACATGGAATGGGACATGGACTATATGGAATGGGACATGGACCACATGGAATGGAACATGGAGTACATGGAATAGCATGTGGACTATATGGAATGGGACATGGACTACATGGAATGGGACATGGACCACATGGAATGAGACATGGACCACATGGAATGAGACATGGACCACATGGAATGGGACATGGACTATATGGAATGGGACATGGAGTACATGGAATGGCATGTGGACTACATGGAATGGGACATGGACTACATGGAATGGGACATGGACTATATGGAATAGGACATGGACTGCATGGAATGGAACATGGACTGCATGGAATGGGACATGGACTGCATGGAATGGAACATGGACTGCATGGAATGGGACATGGAGTACATGGAATGGCATATGGACTACATGGAATGTCACATAGACTACACAGAATGAAGTACTTTACTGTGCCCCCACATTTCCACATTCCATATAGATTCCATACTTTTTCACCACAAATAGTCTTCCACAATATTTCTTTTCTTTTTTCACCTGTCAATTACACATGACAGGTGATATAAGATATGCACATGATAGCTATGTGCACTTCTAATTTGATGGAGAACTGTATTTTGTACACTGGATGCAATAACTCACCTTAAATCCCAGGCACATAATCTTTACAAGTTTCTCCCTTTCCAGGCTTCCAGATTGAGAATGCAGTGTGACAGGCAGCATTGACAGTGCTGTACAGAAAGTCTGGCTGACTGGGTCACAAGTCTACTTAGACCTTAGACCTTGTACCATAGACCATAGACCATAATTAGACATTGCATCAGTGGTATATATTAAAGAATAACTACAGTCTAAGCCAAAGCACATAGACCTTTAATAGACTATAGACCAATGCTAGACCAATGCTAGACCATGCATTGACCAAGTCCAATTTCAGGTGTCAAGACCAGCTGTAGACTCTTGGTGGCCCCTTGGCTGCATTGTGCCGGAATTGGCTGCAGTTGACAATCTGGTATGTAAATACCACATACAATGCTTGGGTGCATAGCTCTTATTCCCTATATTTGTTTGACCCATGGACCCGACAGCTTCGTTTGTCATTGATATCTCATAGTTGGAATCTCCAGAGGCATTCAGCATATCCACATCGCCCTTTGTCACCTACTGACACATATATCTCAAAAAACATGTTGGTATCCGCCCATCCATCTGCAACCATATATACCCATTCAAGAACTTGTTTTCAGTGTCCCACGGGAGCAAGATGACACTGAATGCCTTGCCTCATTGCCTGATGTGGGCTATCCGCCATCAATGACCTCGGTCTTCATATGCTGAAGGCGGAGAGAGCAACAAAACCTGTTATACGAAGTTGTCATGCAGCAGACACCTGCATACAACACGACTGTTTACTATGTTGTATGTTGGGCTACTACTGGCTTTCTTTGCCTCCCAACCACTGCAGAGACAAAAAGAGTGGGCATGGAGGGACTGCCATCATGAACTCATGATCACAGCACTGTTAGGGAATTGGAAGAGCCCAGGAACCAAGTTGATAACAAGGATGCCCATCTTTGATGGGGCATCCTCTCTTACATACAGTACAAGCAAAGCTGTGCTAGGGCAAAGGGCAGAGGCTGTGCTACAGCATGAGGCAGTGTCCATCAGCCGCTGAGCTACTTGGCGGCTGGTACCTATAAGAGTCCATGATGTAATACAAACAGTGCGATGTGGGCGCTGACAGTCCGTGAGATGCGTACAGCTACATGGAGGGAAGGGATGATGAAGGATGGAGGTGCATGGTGTAGCCCTAGTCTAGGGTAAGGGTGACTAGGGTGGAGCTAAGCGTGCCGAGGGTTGGACCGAACTTGCGGTCCCCTTACAAGCACGTAGTTGCTTTGAAAACCTCTCTAGGTGCAGCTCCTTTTCACTTGAGCTCCTTGATTACTGTCCAGTTCTTGTTATGCACTAATCACCTGAGATGCTCGATCAGCAAAGGTCACTATGCTTGCAGTGTTTGAAACACTGGTGAACAGACGTGTTCACTAACGACAGTGGTAGCCAAGACTCTTGTGGGCTCGAAGTGTGCTGAGAGAATCGATCAAGTGACTTAATGAATAGACCTGGTTTGCCTCTGAGAGATATGGCGTGATTCTCAAGGTAGAACAGGTAATAATAAGCTAAAGATCACATGGGCACAATTTTCGTGTTCGGGTGGAAGGGTGGGGAAGTGAAGCCATAGAACACGAAAAACACGCGATACAGCGCGTGTTTTTCGTGTTCTGGTGGAAGGGGGGCTGTGGGTATGGTAGAATAAGTGAGTAGAAATATATAGAATATAAAAGAAGGCGGGCGCACCTTGTACGCCCTGCCGTTTGCCCTTCCGTCTTCCCTTCTGTTTTCCCTTCCGTCTGCCCTTCCGTCTGCCCTGTCCCTTCTGTGTCCCATCGCGTTCCTCAGGTTTTCAATCCTTTTTGGTTCGCGTTGTCACGTCGGGAGTCAGGGGCGTGACTAGGCGTCGTGGTGGCGTCTCGTAGCTGTCCTGGGTCCGTCGTTTGGTGTCTTGACTTGTAGAGGTGGTGGGCGGGAAGGGGACGTTGGGGGATGGACTGTGGTGGTGGTGGTGGTGGTGGTGATGATGATGATTGATGCCCGTCACACTGGTTTACGTGTGAACAAGTCACGTGACATGACCCAGTCCACTGAACAAAATACATAATTTTGTCTATGACCCTACACTTAGATACTAATATTATTAACAAATTCTCTGTTCTATTTTGAGTCAGTCCATGTGGACCAGTCCATAGATTCCATGTGGACCAGTCCATGGAGTCCATATGGAACCAGTCCATGGAGTCCATGTGGAACCAGTCCATGGAATCCATAATGGATAAGCCTTAGTCCATATGGAATGAGGTTGGATTCCATATGGAATGGTCCTGGAGTCCATATGAAACTGACCATTCCATGTCCATTCCATATGGAATACATGGACTCTATGGAATGAGAAAATGGCTGGAGTCTCAGCTAAATGTCATTCCATATGGACTATATGGAATGGTGCATGGAGTCCATGGAGTCCAGGTCCATTCCATATGGATTAACCCGGGGACAGTAAAGACCTCATCGTTAGCATACCTACACAGAGACTAGGTGGGATTGACTTACCTTTTCACAATTCTATGCCTAACTTGGAGTACCTTAGGGCTGAGATCGTACAATGGGTAGCCGAAAGCAAGCGGCCATTCAAAGTCATCAGCGATTGAGGGTTTAAATCCCTTATGAAGACTGGCAGGCCAGAATATTGGCTTCTGTCCCCTCACACAGTATCTGTAAGGGGACCTCACTATAGAGGTCCGACTCTCGGTACGCTTAGCTCCAACCTCAACATCTTCTCTACATTTGAGGCTACACCGTGCTCCATTTCCTTCATTTCCCCTCCCTCTTCGTAGTTGTACGCACCCTTCGGACCGCTGCCACATTCTTTAGCGGCTTCTTTCTTATCTACTTACGTCACTTATGCATACCGGCCGCTGACTTAGTCCCAACAGCCGATGGACTAGGGTTGAGGGTTATTTAGCACAGCCCCATCATAGCCTCAGGTCTTAGGGCTTTCCTTATTTAGCTTTGGCACAGCCCCTGTGTAGTATATAGTGAAGCTGGAGTATTGAAGATACCTCAGCTTGTTATCAACTTGGTTTCTGGGCACTACACCTCCCCTGACAGTATCTAGAGATGTCAAACATGTCTTTGTGAACGTTCGTAAGCAGATTGCAAAGATGTTACAAGTTAGGTCAACTTACCAAAATACGTGATGCAAAAACTGATACTTGGTGAATAGGAGCATGATAGTGCTATTAATTTCGCTACAGATGCTTGGACCTCACCAAATAGTCGAGAGTTTGTTGCAGTGACCACGCATTTTGAGCATCAAGGTGTCCCCATATCCATATTACTTGATATTGTCAAGGTTGCTTGCTCACATTCTGGAATCAATCTTGCCACCACATTCGCCAAAATTCTAGAAGAGTTTGGAATTAGTGATAAGGCAGGTACTCAAATCTGCAAACGAATAGTAAAGGCTGAGCGATTTCTGCATAGATCTTGTCCATTACGTGCGACAATGCAATGAACAATGATACGATAATTGAGGAACTCGAGTCTCTCCTAGATGACTTTCTGGGGGCTGCGAATCGTGCTAGATGCTTTACACATATATTGAACTTAGTGGTTAAGAGTATTATGAAGCAGTTTGACTTACCACTGGCCAAGAAAGACAACATCACAGATGAGGTCATGATGGAATTGTTGAGAGTTGCAGGCAATATTGAGGAGGAAGAAGTGGCAATGATTCAAGACAGCGAGGGTGGTGATGATGAAAATGACAACACCGAGGGTTGGATTGATGAATGGTTGAATATGAGCGAGGAAGAACTAGATGAATTGGAAGATGCTATCCAACCTGTCCACTTTTTGTTGACAAAGGTCAGTCACTTGATTATCAACATTACATAATCAGACTAAGAAATGACAGATTCGCAAACTTGCATTTGCTATCAAGAACTCCAGCACCATTGTCCTTCCACAATGGTTCCTCACTCTTGAGGAGCTTGCTCTCAACACACGCATCATGCCTCGAGATGTCTGGATGCACTGGAACTCCACGTACAACATGCTCGCCTTTGCATACGACTACAAGGATGCCCTGAACAAGATTACAGCCCTTCATGAAATGAAACTCAGAGACTACAAAATTGAGCTGGAGGAGTGGGAGGTGGTGAAGCAGCTACGAGATCTGCTTAAGGTACGCTCTATTTTAGCCTTTTTTCTCGTTTATATTGGCTAATTCTTTTGATGACAGGTTTTTAAGGATGCAACTCTTTTTTTCTCTTGCGATAGTTCCCCAAACATCGCCTCTGTAATCCCAGCCATGGACCACACCGACCAACATCTTGCCACCGCTGCTATCAACAACAAATACAGCTCGGCAATTCGAGCTGCGCTCGCAATTGGCAAGAAGACCCTTAATTGGTACTATGATAGCACTGACCATTCCGAAGTCTATCAAATTGCGATGAGTATGTGACTTGTTTTATTTCCCTCAAATACATTTATACAATACATAGTTTAGTTCTACACCCCCGTCACAAATTGCACTACTTTGAGAAGGCTGAATGGAAGGCTGAATGGATTTGTTCGGCAGAGACGATTTTCCGTGATGAGTATGATCAGACATATCGGTTCAGAGAGGAAGTGGCCTCTGAAGAGGATCCTATGGTATGTCATAAAGTTTTCTAGCTATATTTTATCTTTACTGAAATCATTTACAGCCAGAGTCACCTGTCACGAAATCTAAAAATGTCTTCAATAATCTTCCTGTCTTCACTACCCTTACCATCTCCAACATCGACAAAATCACACGTTACTTGAATACTGGCCCTGAGAATGTCAAAAATGAAGATCTACTTGTTTGGTGGTATAAACACAAGCATGTGTATCCACACCTTTATTGTATGGCCCTTGACTACCACACTATTCCTGGTATGTCTATTTTTTAATTTATAACATGATTGCTAATTAAATCCAAAGCTATGTTCGTTGCTGTTGGCTTGTTTTGCCCTACATCCGTAACCTTCTCTCTACTGAGTCAATTCAGGCATTGATGTGCCTTGGAGATTGGAGTTTGCAAGGGCTCGTAAAAGCTGCTGATGTTCAGGCTGCAGCTGTTCTGCCTGATGTTAATGGTGAAGAACCTGAGCTTAAAGAGGGTTGGGACAAAATTATGTAGTGTCCATAGCTTTATATTAATTTTTTGGCCTGTAATAGTACATAAACCCATGACCCGTACCCACAAAAAACCCATATCCGTTGTGTGGGTAGGGGTTTTCACGGGTATGGGCATGGGTAGCCCAGAAAAACCCGGGGGTTACCCATGGTATTCCCTAGGCATGACAACAGATCTGCCAGATTAGATCTCTCTGAACAATATATAAAGGCTGTTATGTGCAGAGAGTTAAAAAAGACAATAATAGAGCCTCTCTGCAGCAGTTTCCCCTTAGTACTTAAAGTCACCTTATGATTAAGTAATTTAAGAGCTGACTAAGCAAAATCTAATCTTATCTCCGACTGACTGATCGTGTGCATCTCAAGAGTATTTGCATAGCTGATCATCTTTGGATTTATTGATTTGATCTTCTATTATCTAAGCCTAACTGAGTATTACCTAAGCCTACAACCAGTGAGGACATCACGGTTCTGGAAAATCCGGATGACCAGCTGGCTGGCTGGTTGGCTGTCACGCCCATTCACACAATGTCATGTCACAAGAGAGCGCGTACCAAACGTCAATGTTTGATAAATTCTCAACGTTAACATTCAATGTTCAATGTTCAACCCCCAACACTCAACATAACCTGCCACTCCTTTGTACATTGGTATGTCCGATTCCCTGATTAAACTGGTATGCTATTCTTTCTGTTCTCTTTTCTGCCAAGCTAACGCAAAGCACAGTTAC
>Ga0307509_10008035_pt1 | contig 13552 bp, 10 predicted proteins | sample 10_EM_MG_FD_202245 | JGI IMG/M metagenome (GOLD analysis project Ga0307509, IMG submission 202245) | Populus trichocarpa ectomycorrhiza microbial communities from riparian zone in the Pacific Northwest, United States - 10_EM | ecosystem: Host-associated > Plants > Roots > Unclassified | place...
ACCCGGTTCTCGCACCGCAGCTTCGTCAGGATCCGGCTGACGTACGTCTTCACCGTCGCCTCGCTCACATGGATCCGCTCGCCCGCGTCGGCGTTCGACAGGCCTTCGCCGAGCAGCGCGAGGACCTCCAACTCCCGGGTGCTGAGCGCCTCCAGACGCCGACGCGCCTCCTCGCCGCGCGCCGCCGACTGTCCCGAGGCGAGCTGGTCGACCACGTGGCGGGTGGCGGCCGGTGACAGATACGCGTCTCCGGCCGCCGCCGCCCGTACCGCCTGGATCAGTTCGGCGGGTGCCGAGTCCTTCAGCAGGAACCCGGCGCCACCCTGACTCAGCGCACGCAGCACGTTCTCCCGCTCGCCGAACGTCGTCAGGATCAACGGACGTACGGCCGGTGCCGCGCGCCGCAGTTCGGCCAGCGCGGACAGGCCGTCCAGCACGGGCATCTGGATGTCGAGCAGGGCCACGTCGACGGCGTGGGCGCGGACCAGGTCGACCGCCTCACGGCCGTTGGCCGCCTCCGCCACGACGTCGATGTCGTCGGCGGAGGTGAGGATCATCCTGATGCCCGCCCGGATGAGCGGTTCGTCATCCGCGACGAGGACTCTGATCACAACGCTCCTGCACGACATGCGACGGGGACGACGACGGACGGCCCACTACTACGAGGGACGGGGCCCATTACTACGAGGGACAGGGCTCATCACTACCACGGACGGCCCATGTCCAGGACGTGATCATGACTATGACGAGGACATGAAGGACCGCTTCTCGATCAGTTTGCCGTCCTTGAAGCAGAAGCGGAAGGCGGGTATGTCGTCTCCCTTGTCCGGCCAGTCCCCCGTCGAGAGGTACGACGTGCAGGTCGCGCCCCGCGGTACGGCGGGTGCCTTGTCGTCAAGTCCCGTGGCCAGGAACGACCTGCCGTGCGGCAGCTTGGCGCGCACGGCCGTCTCGGCGTCTCCGACCTTCACCGAGTTGTAGACCGACGGATCGAGCAGGACCTTGTCGGACTCCTTCTCCACCAGGTTGACGACCAGCACGACGGCAAGCACCCCGAGGACCAGGAAGGTCAGCAGTGCGGCGCCGCATCCGATCACGAGGCCCTTCTTCTTGCGTCCCATGGCGATGTCGAACTCCTTCTGCCTGTCCGGCGCACCGGACCAGTCGATGTCCGCACCACCGTCGCCGGGTACCGCCCCCTCGCTCTGCCCCCGGAAGTCGTTCGCCGCATCGACGAAGGTCGCGCCGTCGGGCCCCGAGTCCGCCGGCCACCCGCCGCTCTCCGACGCGCGCGGCGACCGGGGACCGTAGGGCAGCACGCCCGCGATACGGAACCCGCCGTCCGCCGCGGGCCCCGCGTGCACCATCCCGCCGACCAGCCGGGCCCGCTCCTGGAGCCCCGTCAGCCCCTGCCCGCCGCTCACCACGGGCCGTCGTACGGCTGAAGTCAGTACGGGTACCGGCCCGTTGGCGACCTCGACGACCAAGGAGTCCGGCTCGTAGCGCAGTTCGACGGTGATCGCGGCGCCCTGCGCGTGCTTCAGGGCGTTGGTCAGCGCCTCCTGCACGATCCGGAACGCCGCGTGATCGGCGGCGGGAGCCAGCGGACGTGGCTGGCCCGTACGCCGTAGCGCTACGTCCGTCCGTGCGCCCCGTGAGGCCTCCACCAGCCCGTCGATCCCCGCCACGCCTCGGGACGCGGGCTCCAACTCGCCCTTGCTCTCCCGCACTTGATCGGGCGTGCCGTCACGCAGGATGCCGACGGCCTCGCGCAGTTCGTGCATCGCGGACACGGAGGCGTCCCGCAGTACGCCCACCACCTCACGCTGTCCGTCCGTCAGGCTGCGGTCCACCTCCAACGCGCCGGTGTGGACGGCGATCAGCGCCAGTTGGTGACCGAGGCTGTCGTGCATGTCCTGCGCGATGCGCTGCCGTTCCCGCAGTCGTGAGTGGGACGCGATCATCTCGCGTTCGCGCAGGAGTTGGGCGTTGTGCTCGTGCAACGCGTGCAGCAACGTGCGGCGTTGCGCGCGGTTGCGACTGGCCAGGCCGGGCACGACCGCCGTGGCCAGGAACGCGAGTGTGGTGAACAGCAGGGTCTGCACGGCGGACAGCGGCTGCGTCGGGTCGTGCACCGACAGCCCCACGAAGAGGACGTACGTGGTGGCGAACAACGCGAGTGCCCGGCGCGGCGCCTCGATCCGCGCCCCCGCCGACCAGCTCACCGCGATCAGCATGATCCCGAAGCCGCTGAACAGACCGCCGATCGCGCCGGTGGCTACCAGGACGCTCGCCGGGAAGATCCGCCGTAGCGGAGACAGCAGCGCGGCCGCCACCGCCGCGGCGGTCATCCGCAGCGCGCCCTCGCCCATCTGGCCCACCGCCATGCCCAGGGCCAGGACGACGGCCAGTACCGTCTCGCCGGCGATCCGCCGCCGGGACCACATGCGTACCGCGCCCAGTCGGTGCCGGACATCGAGGGCCATCGCCTTGAGATTCACGCGCCAACGGTATGCAGCAATGTCCGCCCGCACAGCATCCGTTCGTCGCATCCACACGCGACGAAAGTCGTACGGTCCGGGTGGCGTCCGCATGGGGGAGCGAAAGTGCCCCGGTCCGTGGTGGTGGACCGGGGCGCGTGTCGCGAGGGTCAGCTGGTCGCCTTGGCGGCGTCCTCGATGAGACGGGCGACGGCCTTGGGGTGGCTGATCATCACGACGTGGGACGAGCGCGGCACCTCGACGATCTTGCGGGCGTTCGCGCGGCTGTACATCCAGCGCTCGCAGGCCGGCGGGATCGCCTTGTCCTGGCCGGCGACCAGGCCCCACACCGGGATCGTCTTCCAGGCCGCGGCCGTGGTCGGGAAGATGAAGGAATCGGCGTCGAACGGCCGCTGCGTGGCCTGCAGGACCTTGAATTCGGCGGTGGAGATGTCGGCGGCGAAGGCGGCCTGGCCGTCCTTGCCGAGGTACAGGTCGGTGCCGGTCGTGCCGTCGGCCTTCGTGTACGGCACGGGCACGCTCACCGGCTCGACCTCGCTGCCGGGGAACTTGGTGATGAGCTCGCCCTGCGTCTCGCCCACGTCGGGCACGAACGCGGCGATGTAGACCAGCGCCTTGACGTTGGCCTTTCCGGCGGCGGCATTGGTGATGACCGTTCCGCCCATGGAGTGCGCGACCAGCACGACCGGTCCGCTGATGGAGTCCAGCAGGCTCGCGATGTACGGGGCGTCGGTCGGGATGCCGCGCAGCGGATTCGACCCCGCGATCGTGGTGTAGCCCTTGTCCTGCAACTCCCCGATGGTGGCGTTCCAGCAGGACGAATCGGCGTAGCCGCCGTGGACCAGCACGATCGTGGGCTTGACCTTCGCCTTCTCCGCACCGGTACCGGCCGGGGCCGTCGCCGCGCCGGCCGTTCCTTCCGAACCGGCGATCAGCGCAGCCGATCCGGCCAGCGCCGCGCCGGCGGCCAGGACATGGCGGCGGGAAACTTCGGTACTCATGGGACTCCTCAAGCATGGGACGGGCGTGGTGGGAACGGGTCTGACGGAGAGTCCGCCGCCGAGCTGCTGGGCGGGGGCGGTGGCCTTGTGGAGCTTCCGGTCCGTCGGCGCGGCATGTCATGGACCCTACGAGGAGGGCTTCTGCGGTGGCATCCGCAATATGACCTAGATTCCGGGTCCGGTGGCCCGGCGACCGGCGACGGCAGTACGCCGAGCCACACCTGACGTCAGTGTGACTACACGCGTTTCGCCTTCGAACCCGGAGGCAGTGAGCCCGCTGCCCTGCCGTGGGGAGAGCAGGAAGGGTCCATCCTTCTCCAGACCGGGAAGATCACCGGGCACAGCGTGGCAAGCAGATACGCCCCGCCGACCATCAGCAGCGTGGAGGGCAGGCCGACCGCGTCCGCAAGGAAGCCCGCAGCCAATCCGCCCAGCGGAGTGACGAGTTGGACCGAGGCCGTTGTCGCACTCAGCACGCGGCTGCGCAGCTCCTCCGGCACCGTCTCGTACGTCACTGTGGCCATGATGGGGTTGAGCACACCGCAGGCGAGACCCTCGACCGCCATGATCACGGCCAGCGGTGTGAAGGTGTCGGTGAACGCGGCCACCACGAAGCGCGGCAGACCCACGATGAGAAACGCGATCGTGAACACCGGCCACCGCCGAAAACGGCTGCCCAGCGCGCCGTAGACCAGTGCCCCTGTGAGTGCGCAGACTCCGAACGCCGCGTTCAGCAGACCGAGATCGACGGAACTACCGAGCTCCTCACGGGCGTGCACGGGGAGGAGTACGGCACTCCATCCCTGGTCGAGGCCCCTGGTGACCAGTGTCATCAGGCACAGGCCGAGCAGCAACGGCGTGGCCGCCACGAAGCGATACCCTTCCGCGAGTTCACGACGGTAGGCACGCAACGACCCCGGCTCCGCCCGCTGTTGGGCCTGCGCCCCGGGCAGGCCGCGGACCCCGAACGCGAACAGCGGCGCGGCCACGGCGAAGGTCGCGGTATCCACCAACAGGACGTTCGCGGCACCGAGTTCGGCGATCAGCACACCTCCGAGGGCCGACCCGGTCAGCGCCGCACAGCGTGCCGCACCGTCGTACCACCCGGCCGCCCGGGTCAGCGGCATTCCGGCACGTTCGGCGAGCGTGGGCAGCAGCACGCCGCGGGCGGTTTCCCCCGGCGTATGGCACAGCCCCGTCACCGCCATGAGCACGCACAGCATCCAGAAACGCAGGGCGTCGGCGAACTGCAGCAGGGGGATCGCCGCGACGGCTACTGCGCAGGCGAGATCCGAGGCGACACTCACCCGGCGTCGCCCGATCCGGTCGATGACCGGACCGCCGACGAGCGCGGCGAGCACCACGGGCAGCAGTGTGCAGAACGCGACGATCCCGGCCCTGGCGGCACTGCCCGTGCTCTGCAGCACGAACCACGGCACGCCCATGTACGTGAGGCAACTCCCGGTGATCGAAACGAGGTTGGCGGCAAGAACCGTCGTCAGCGGACGGCGATCAGGCGTCGAGAAGTCTTCGGGCACCACGGTGGTCTCCCATACGGGGAAGCGCCCACCGCGAACGAAGCGGGTCAGCCGGTGGGCGAGGCGAAGTGTTCAGCGTCTGGCGCGCAGGGCGAGGCGCACCGCGATGCGGTGTTCACAAGCAGCGCCTCCAACACTTCGCCGGGTTGACCACCCGGCACCTCCAGGCATTGTCACCTCGGGCACGGGGACTCCGCAACGACGATCCTTCGCAACAGGCGGGCTCGTGAAGGGAGTTGTCCAGGTCTGGTCGATGAGGAACGTGAGGCTGAGGTCTGCCGCCGAACCCGCGCGGCGTCGGGGTGTCCGGGGGCCTCGGACAGGCTCAGGCATGCGATCTCGAACAGGCGGTATGTGGTGGGGGACCACGGTCGAAGCGCCGGATCCCAGCGGCTTGGCGAGGTTCTATGCCGAGCTCCTCGACTGGCACATCGGGCATGAAGAGCCGGGAACAGCCGTCGTGGCCGCCTCCCCACAAGGGCCGTTCCTCGTGTTCCAGCAGGCGGAGGGTTATCGGACTCCGGTATGGCCACCGGCCGACGGCGACCAACGCCCGATGATGCACTTCGACTTCCAGGTCGGCGACCTGGACTCGGCGGTCACCGAGGCGGTCGCCCTGGGCGCCGTCGTGGCGGAGTTCCAGCCGCGGGAGAATGTACGACTGCTCTTCGACCCTGCTGGGCACCCCTTCTGCCTGTGCCTTGACGACGACTAGTCAGGCGGTGCTTGGTCAGGTGCGGTGAGCGCAGGTGGTGGCAGCGTTCCAGGAACCTGGAGCCGTCCCACCCCGCCCAACCCCACCTCCCAACCCGCCGATTACTTCTGTCCCAACGCTGTACGGGCATCCGGTGTTCGAGATAGCGTCACCACGCAGCTGCCGAGTGAAACGATTCAATCCATGTCGCTCAAGGGGACAGGTATGGCGTCGAACAGCACACCGGACCAAGGCATTTCGCGTCGCGTAGCTCTGGCCGCAGCAGGCACCGTCGGAGTCACCGCGGTGTCCCTCTCCGCGGGACTTCCCACGGCGGAGGCGCTCCCCGCGGCGGACGCCTCCGCTTCCCTCACCGGCAACTCGCCGCGCCGGTCCGGCGGTTGGCACCGCTACGTTCAGGGTCCGTCCTCCCGCACGGTCCGCCCGGTGCGGATCACCACGTCGACCGGGGACGTGAAGAACCCGAACGCGCTGCTCAAGCCCGGTGGCGCCAGATCCGTCCTGCGGCGCCCGCAGCCCGCGGCGGCGCCGACCTGGCCCGCCGGCACCACGGCCGAGGCATCCTCCGCCCACGCGGGCAACAACGGCAACGACGGACAGCCGCGTACCTACGACGCCGGCAACGCGATCGACGGAAACCCGGACACCTTCTGGAACGACGACACGCTCGGTGTGTTTCCCGACGTCCTCACCATCACCGCACCGCAGGTCACGCCCCTGCAGGGCATCACGGTGATCTCCAACAGCGACGGCGTGCCGACCGACTGCACCGTCGACGTGTGGACCGACGGCGACTGGCACACCGCCGCGACGGTGACGGGCAACGACGCGGTGCAGAAGGCTGTTCCGTTCGCGGAGCAGGTCAGCACCGACCGCGTACGCATCACGGTGACCCATGCGCAGGACACCTCGCACGGCCAATTCACGCGGATCAACGAGGTCTGGCCCGCACCCGTCGAGCCGATCCCGATACCGACCATCACCGTGGACTTCGGCAAGGTCGTGGTCGGATATCCGCAGATCAGGTTCACCTCCGCCTCCGCCAACTCCCCGGGCGTACGCGTCGCGTTCTCCGAGACCCGCCAATTCCTCACGGACCGTTCGGACTTCACCCGCGCCGACCAGGCGGGCGGCGCCGGAGGCGGCACGGACCAGTTCGCCGTCCCCGCGAAGGGGGCCAACTGGATCGACCACAAAGGCTTCCAGGCCGGTGACAAGGTGTTCGCGGACGGGCTCCACGGATTCCGCTACCTCAAGATCAGCCTCGACGCCCTCGCCTCGGACAGCCCCGCCGCACAGCCCTGGGGCACGGTCGAAATCGACTCCGTGGCACTGCAGTTCACCGCGTACGTCGGCACACCGAGCACCTACCGCGGCTGGTTCCTGTGCTCCGACGACGAGTTGAATCGTTACTGGTACGGCGCCGCCTACACCAACGAACTGGTCACCGACACCTTCCGCCAGGACGACGTCGACCCCCGCAACGCCTGGAGCGCCACGCTGGAAGGGAAGTTGGTCCTCCAGGACGGTGCCAAGCGCGACCGTGACCCGTACGTCGGCGACCTCGCCGTCTCCGCCCGCACCCTCTACCTCACCCACGACGACGCCGCCGCGGCGGCCCGCAACGTCCTGGCCGACCTCGCCGACCACCAGCGCGCCGACGGCTGGATCCCGCCCGCCTCCATCGGCAACTACACGCTGCCCCTCTTCGACTATCCGCTGTACTGGGTCACTTGCAGCTGGGACTACGTCCTCTACACCGGGGACCGCCAGTACGCGACGCGCTACTACCCGACCCTGCTGAAGGTCCTGGACACTTGGTACCCGAGCGTCACGGACGACGCGGGCCTGCTGAGCAAGGGCCTCAACGGCACCGGCGGATACGGCGACTACGCGTTCCTCGGCCGTACGGGCCGCGTCACCTACTACAACGCGCTCTACGTCCAAGCCCTGCAGAACGCCGCCCAGTTGGCCGGCCTGCTGGGGCAGCAGGCCGACGCCACGCGCTGGAGCACGCGGGCCGACAACGTTGCCCAGGCCGTCAACTCCCTGCTCTGGGACGAGAGTTCGGGCGCCTACCTGGACTCCTCGACGGGCGCGGTACGGCACGCCCAGGACGGCAACTCGCTGGCCGTCGTCACCGGTATCGCGAGCGCCGACCGCGCCACATCCGCCCTCGCGCATCTCGACGCGACGACGAAACGGCCGTACGGCAACGCCTTCATGGACAACGACACGATCTTCGACCAGGCCTCCCAGCGGGTCTACGCCTTCACCTCCTACCCGGAGATCGAGGCCCGCTTCCTGACCGGTCAGGCCGAGTCCGCGCTGGACCAGATCCGCCGTATGTACGGCTGGATGGACAAGAACGACCCCGGCATCACCCACTGGGAGGGCATCGGGCCCAACGGGTCTTTGTACGAGGACGCTTACACCAGCATGGCGCACGGCTGGTCCACCGGTGTGTTGCCGGCGCTGACCAACCATCTGCTGGGCGCCCGGCCGACCTCGCCCGGATACGCCACCTGGGAGGTACGTCCGCGGCCCGGCGGCGTCGACTGGGCGACGGGCCAACTCCCCACCCCGCACGGCCCCTTGGGAGTCGAGTGGGAGAACAGTGCGCGTGTCTTCCGGCTCACGGTTCATGTACCCAAGCACACTCAGGGCTCGGTCGCCTTCCCCGGTGACTCGCGCGGCCAACGCGTGAGCGTCGGCCGGCGGACGCTCTGGGACGGGCGGCGGGCATCGAGCCGTGACGTGACGGTGGCCGACGGCACGGTCACGATCGCGGGCCTCGGTGCGGGCGACCACAGCTTCGTGAGCGAACTGCGCGGCAACTGACCGCATGGGGCGCCTCGTTGGCGCCCGGCGTCGCGATGAACCGCTCCGGGACAGACCAACGTGCGTCTGGTTCGGGGCGGTTCGCTGTGAACCGGGCGAACCAGACGTTCGCTTTGGCTAATTGTGGCGGGTGTTTTGCCGGACCTTGCGTTGCCCCGGGCCGCCGAGCGCACCTAGCCTGACCTGCGGACCGAGGGAGGGCCGGGATGCTGAAGACCGTCCGGGAACAGGCCGCGGGACTCACCAAGGATCAGCGCAACGCCTTCGTCGCCGCCTACTTGGGCTGGGCGATGGACGCCTTCGACTACTTCCTCGTCGTACTCGTCTACAGCGAGATCGCCGACGACTTCCATGTCTCCCTCACCGACATGGCCTTCCTCACCACGGCCACCCTGGTGATGCGACCGGTCGGTGCTCTGCTCTTCGGCCTGTGGGCGGACCGCATAGGCCGTCGCACCCCGCTCATGGTCGACGTCGCCTTCTACTCGGTCATCGGATTCGCCTGCGCCTTCGCCCCGAACTACACCGTGCTGCTGGTGCTGCGCCTGCTGTACGGCATCGGCATGGGCGGCGAGTGGGGCCTGGGCGCGGCGCTCGCCATGGAGAAGATCCCGGCCGAGCGGCGCGGCTTCTGGTCGGGTCTGCTGCAGAGCGGCTACTCGCTGGGCTATCTGCTCGCCGCGGTGGCGTTCTTCGTCATCGAACCCGCCTTCGGCTGGCGGGGGTTGTTCGCCTTCAGCCTGGTGCCCGCCCTGGTCTCGCTGTGGGTGCGCGCCCGGGTGGAGGAGAGCGAGGTGTGGGAGAAGAGCGTCAAACTCAACCGCACCCCCGCCTACCAGGTGTTCAAGAACCCGGCGGTACTACGGCGCTTCGTGTACCTGGTCGCGCTGATGACCGCCTTCAACTGGATGTCGCACGGCACCCAGGACATCTACCCGACCTTCGTGAAGAAGGGCCTGGGTCTGTCACCGGACACCTCGATCGCCATCGCCGTGGTCTACAACATCGGAGCCATCATCGGCGGCATGGTGCTCGGGGCGTACTCCGAGCGGCTGGGACGCCGGCGCACGATCATGATCGCGGCGGCAGCGGGGCTGGTCGTGGTGCCCTTCTTCGTCCTGTCCAGCACGGTGGGCTGGCTGATGCTCTCCTCCTTCCTGATGCAACTGTGCGTACAAGGAGCCTGGGGCGTCATCCCCGCGCATCTGACCGAGATGAGCCCGGACACGATCCGGGGCTTCTACCCCGGCGTCACCTACCAGCTCGGCAACCTCATCGCCGCCCTCAACCTGCCGATCCAGGAGGCCCTCGCCGAACGGCACGGCTACCCGGCGGCGATGGCGTGGACCGTAACTCCCGCTCTGGTCCTGGTGATTGTGCTGAGCGCCGTCGGCAAGGAGGCCAAGGGCATCCGGTTCGGCGCCACCGGGACCCGGGCGCCGAGCACCGCGGCGGCGGACCCGGCGTAGCTCCGGCCGCCGGCCGCGTCGTAGCAGAGGCCGTTCGACGAGGGCGTACGAGGCGAGGGCGGCGGCGAGTGTCGCCGTGAGGCCGGTCTGGAGCAGGGCGCCACCCTGCACACCGAGGTCGTGCAGCAGCCGGATGACGGGGTAGTGCCACAGATACATCCCGTAGCTGAGGTTGCGTCCGATCCAGACCGGAACCGACAGCGACAGCAGGCGAGTTGGCCACGAGCGGGGGCACAGCTCCAGCGTGGCCACCACGCAGGCCGTCAGCAGCGCGGCGACGAGGAAGCCGACCGTGTACCAGGCGGGGTTCCACCCGCTCACCTCGGTGATCGGGATCTGCCAGGCGATCAGCCCCAGCAGCGCGAGCGCGGGCAGGCAGAAGCGGCCGGCCCAGCGACGCAGCGACTCCAGGCGGGGATCGTCGGCGCGCAGCCGGGCCAGGACCAGGGCGAGGAGGGCGCCGATGAGGAGTTGGTCGGCGCGGGTGTCGGGGCCGTTGTAGATGCGGTGCGCCGCCGAGGGATCCCAGAGCACCGTCCGCCAGAGCACCGGCAGCACACACAGCACCGCGACCCAGCCCAGCACCACCCGCGCCCTCGCGTGCCGCAGCAGTACGAACAGGAGGAGCGGCCAGGCCAGATAGAACTGCTCCTCCACACCCAGGGACCAGGTATGGCTCAGCGGCGCGGTGAGATCCGAGTACGTCCCGGCGTCCCCGGCCCGTACGAGATTGACGACGGACCCCGCTGCCAGCGCGGCGGCCACCCACGCCCCGCGGAACAGCGGCAGTTCGAACGCCACGGAGAGGAGGGCGGTGACCGCGCACATCACCAGCAGGGCCGGCATCAGGCGCACCCACCGCCGTCGGTAGAACGACCACAGCCCGATCCGACCGGTACGGGCGTACTCGCCGACCAGCAGCCGGGTGATGACGAAACCGCTGATCGTGAAGAACACGTCCACGCCCACCGAGCCACCGGGCACCAGGTCCGGCTCCACGTGGTAGACGATCACCAGCACCACCGCGACCGTCCGCAGTCCGTCCAGTCCCGCGACCCGCCCACCCCCACGCAGCACTGACGAAAAGCCCCGCCCGCCGCCTCTGCCCCGTTCCGCGGACGCGGGCACGAGCGGCGGCGCCGCCCGCACATCAGGGTGCTGCTCCGTGGCCTCGTCTGCCGTGCTCCGCTGGAGGGTGCTCATAACGGCCGCGTCTGCCCACGCCTGCCGGGATCACACACATTCTCATGTGGGTCTCAGACAGAGATCGCCATCCGGCCGCAGGCTGCGGAAGGCGCGGCGAGTGATCAATTCGCTGGGCCTTCGTGAGCGGCGTCCGTAGGGTTCGACCATGACGGATGAGAGCGAGCGGGCCGTTCAAGCGGCCGTCGACGGGGAGATGCGGCTTCTCGATCCCGAGGTGCGGGCATCGCCGGACCGGGTCCTGGAGCTGCTGGACCCGGAGTTCACCGAGATCGGGGCTTCCGGTCGCCGGTGGGACGTGGAATCGGTCCTCGCGGTGACGAGCGGCGGCTCGGTGTCCGCGGAGTCTCCGGTCGAGGTCGGCAAGCTGTCCGGAGTCGTTCTCGCACCGGGTGTCGTCCATCTGACGTACTTCGCCGACAACCAGGGCCGACGGGCCTGGCGTAGCTCCCTGTGGCGCCTTACGGAGACGGGCTGGCGGATGTACTTCCACCAGGGCACGTTGACCGCTTGAGCGGAGGCGACCGCCGCTCCACCGCGTCCGTCCGAACCCGAACCCCGGAAGGAACCAGTCGTCATGCCCGTGCCCGCAGATCCCTCGGTCCTGCATCCGATGCCCGAGCAGCCGCGCGTGGTGCTGCTCAGACCGCTGGTGAAGTCCCCGCTGATCGAGGTCGGGGAGTACTCCTACTACGACGACCCGGACGACGCCACCGCGTTCGAGACACGCAACGTGCTCTACCACTACGGGCCGGAGAAGCTGATCATCGGCAGGTTCTGCGCGCTCGGCACGGGGGTGCGGTTCATCATGAACGGCGCCAACCACCGCATGGACGGCCCCTCGACCTTCCCCTTCCCCACCATGGGCGGCTCCTGGTCGGACCACTTCGACCTGCTCACCGGCCTGCCCGACCGAGGGGACACGGTCGTCGGCAACGACGTCTGGTTCGGCTACGGCACGACCGTGCTGCCCGGCGTGCGGATCGGACACGGCGCGGTCATCGGCGCCGGAGCCGTGGTCACCGCGGACGTACCCGACTACGGCATCGTCGGTGGCAACCCGGCCCGTCTGATCCGGCTCCGGTACAGCGAGGAAGAGATCGCCCGCCTGCTGGCGGTGGCCTGGTGGGACTGGCCTGCGCAGCACATCACCGAGCACGTACGGACGATCATGTCGCGCAGCATCGCCGAGCTGGAGTCCGCCGCCCCGGAGATCTCCTGAGGCGTTTCCCCCCTCAGCCGTCTGCCGGGGTGCGGACCTGGCCGTTGAGAAGGCTCCCCGCGCCGGGAACGACTGTCGGCAGGCCCAGTTCGGTGAGGATGCGGTACGCCGTGGCGGTCGCCGCCGACAGCACCGGCAACCCGGACGCCTCCTCCACCGGCTGGATCGACGGCAGTGACGGCATCTGGACACACGCGGACAGGACCAGCGCGTCGGCCCGGGACAGGTCCAGGCGCCGCCAGTGTTCGCGCAGGTCGGCGGGGTCGAGATGGGCGACGGCGAGATTGTCCGCCACCTCCAGGCTCAGCGCGTCGACCACCTCGACGCCCGCGTCCTCGATGTAGTCCGCCACCAGTCGCGTGAGCGGCTTCATGTACGGCGTGACGATCGCGACCCGCCGGGCACCCAGGGCCCTGATGCCGTCGAGCAGAGCACCCGCGCTCGACGCCACCGGGGCCTTGGACCCCTCGGCACGCAGCACACCGGTGATCTCGTCCTCGGCGGTGCAGTGGTACCCCGGCCCCTGCGCCATGATCGCCACGAGGCAGGCCGTGACGACCACGTCGGGCCGGGCATCGGCGAGTTCCAGTGCCGCGCGCCCGGTCTGCGCGTTCATGGCGCGGAGCTGCTCGGGCGTCACGTGCCGCATGCGCATCCGGCTGCTGTGGAAGACGAACCGGTCCTCGGGAATCAGGGACTCACGCTGCCGCATCATGCGCGGCAGCTCCGTCTCCATCGTCAGGTTCGAGCTGGGCACGATCATGCCGATGCGGTGATCGGTCACGGGATCCTCCGGGTGTCCGGCGCGGGTGAGGTACCCGCGCTCGTGGGCGGCCGGGGATCCGCCGACCGCCATCGGCGCGGTCAGGAGTCCTCGGCCAGTCCCTCCCAGTGATCGGCGAGGGACGTGAACAGCTGCATGATGTCCTCGCGTTGCTCCGCTCCGAACGGCGCGAGGAGCCGTTCGTCGAGCCGGCGGGCGCGGAGGTTCGCGTCGCGGAGGGTCCGCTCGCCCTCCTCCGTCAGGTGGAGCAGCTTGCGCCGGCCGTCGTCCGCGGCCGT
>Ga0307509_10008036_pt1 | contig 13550 bp, 19 predicted proteins | sample 10_EM_MG_FD_202245 | JGI IMG/M metagenome (GOLD analysis project Ga0307509, IMG submission 202245) | Populus trichocarpa ectomycorrhiza microbial communities from riparian zone in the Pacific Northwest, United States - 10_EM | ecosystem: Host-associated > Plants > Roots > Unclassified | place...
GGGTCAAACAGTGTTCGCACTATGTTCTGACGAACTGAATCGTTAAGAAGATACTTCTTAACTAGAGAAGTTGAAGTAGCATGAACATTAGTATAAATAGCAGGCCTCTCCCCCGGTGGTTGAAGAATCATCAAGCAACGGAGAAGAGACCTTAACAATATAACAACTTAGCGAGTTATATTCTAACTCTTTGATATTTGACTACTCCTTATTACTTTACCTTTATCAAACAATTACCAACGAGCATTCCTGACTATTAATCCGTTGTCTCGAATATCCTTGGCCTAGTTAGCTCGGAATCCTACCGTGTTAGCTACCCCGTAACAACTACCTTCTTGAGAGGGATAGATTTATGTGCTCCCGGAGAGGGTATGAGGTAAGTGTGCTTTGTGATAGCCTAGCCACAACTAATGCATATGAACTTGATACAGCAAGTAACGAATCGATTCCTTGCGCACCAGATCTGCAAGGCAATATGGGAAAAGTACTTCAAGGGCAAGAAAATGTTTGGGATTTCCGAACCGGATTTTCTTAGTCAGATCAATGGCACCATGGTTTGCTTAGCCTGTAGCATACTCTGCCATACTCTGTGAGCATGGCAAACAGGACTCTATCTTGAAACTTGCGACTTCAGGCCTGAGGCAGTAGGAGGTAAGCCTGACCCCGAACCCGGTATCCTCTCGTTTTGGCTAGGATACTAAGATGACGTTGAGCTCAGCAGACCTTTTTGGACGCCAGCGCCAGACATGGGCCTCTTGCCCAGACTGGGTACAGACTATAATCCTTAAGAACATTCGGGAGACTATCCAAGCCAAGATTCAGAAGGAGCATAGGATTCGGGAAGATCGCTGTAAAGGGTTTACTGACAACTGGGCTGTAGTCGCCGCAGAGGTTCAAAGTCAGCCATCGAGTCGGCCGCCGTCATGTGGGACTCCACGGATTCAGAGTCAGCTGTCGAGTCAACCCCCCGTGGGACTCCACGGATTCACAGTCAAACTTCCAGCAACCTGCGTATTGGGACCCTGGTGGGTGCCCTGGATAACCAAAACGATTCCCAGGAAACCGTTGCGTCTTCTGATTTCAGCCAGGCTTCGGCCACCCGGCTCCTCACCTTTCTCGATTCTGATCTGCAGACGCCGGACGGCTCACAGCAGGTGGCGGTGGGGCTAACTTTGGAGAATACCGTGACTCCTACTACATTACGACACCTCGCGCTCAGCCTTGATGAGCTTGAGCCGCCAGAAGAGGCCGCTGCGGATCGCGAGCTGTGGGATAGAGAGCCAGAGCAAGGTGTGAGCAGTGATGCGTCTAGTTGGGAGATTGAGAATGAGTAGCATAGCTGTAATAAATGATATTAGGATGCGGTCGCTCTCACATGTGGGAAAAGGTACACGGATGAGCTTAGTAGTATTGATATGAGTACATCAAGCCAAGTAATGGAATTCAGAGTAGAATTAATGAAAGCCACATATCACAGGGGTGTTTCGGGTATCTGGATACGGTAAAACTCATCAGGAGAGCGTTAAGAATAAGAGAAGTCTGTAGTTGTAGGATCAGGTATTAGACTTAGTTCACGATGCATCCGAAAACACAAGGCGACGTCTGATAGAGTCACAATTGGATCAAGACGCGGCATGTATAGGGGGTGAGATCAGGAAGAAGTGACGAGATGTCAGGAATGGAGAGACCAGGATCGTGGGATCCAGATGAGAGAGGTGGGAGCAGAAAACATCGGGATGCAAGGTGGGAAGATGTCCGAAGCCCTGATGTTCCGTGAGAAGGAACCGGCGTCTGGGCAGAAGAGTCCAGGATCTGAAAGCGTCAGGGGGGAAGAGGTCCATATCAGGCGAGGTCACATCGCAAAGGCGGTGCACTAGATGAAGTCAGGACGCACAGAACGTAGGGGTCCGTGTCCGGATGGCGTCAGGACGGACAGTGCTAAGTAACGCCAAATCAGGAGGCAACGTCGGATTAATGTCGCGTCCTGATTAGCGATTAGTGTTCGCGTGTCAGGTGCGTCAGACGAACAGGATGCACAGGACGCAGGGTATTATTTTTGCTGAAAATGTTGATAGCTCACCTGGAGTCTTTATAGATCAACCAGATTACCTCCAGGAGGTCGCAGGTATGCGTATTTTAGCCAACTAGGGCGACATCCACCGTGCAGATCGTATTCCCATGGTTAAAGAGTTGCAGATAACAGTCGAGAGGTGTGGACCATTGTGGCAACTCGAAATTCGGGAGTGTTGAGCTTCTTTGTCACTTACACGAAGGGGGGGCAGAAGGGGCAGAAGGGAGGGGTGTAACAACGTCGTAAAGGGACTATCGTCCGGTGGTGGGTTAAGTTTGCCTGCTGGCTTCTTCCCTTTTCCACACTTAGGTGCCTTGGCGGGAGGGGCACAGGGATCCATGTATGACTCATGTAACCTGACAGGTCACATTACGTGGAAAACTCGAGATCATTATATGATGTTGAGAAAAGTGCTATTTGCACTTTTGAGGAAAATAGGGGGGAGGAAGCTTGGCGCTGTACCATGACTAAATCCCTGACTCTTGTACTTGTATTCTCATTGTGTCGAGTCCCAACAGTGGGCAGACTACTTTTTATAGGCACATGATGGCTCTCCCAAAATCGGAGCCAAGCTTTAGCACCAAGTGTGAACTAAAAGATAGTAAATGAGAACAAGCTTGGCCTAGTACAGGAATAAATGATGTATGGAATAAGTAACTACTACTAGCCATGTTTGGTCATAGTGTTAATACATAAATCTTCAATATTACCTAATTCTGAATGCACGATGAAAATGCAAGAACTTGGGTGTGAGGCTAAGTGACTGGAAAAAACGTGGGTCTTGAACTAACCACTTTTTTTCAGATCACTTTTTGCTCTATGCTAGTACTGTATAGACGAAGGCATACAACCCCCCTGTCTTTGCGAAAACCCGAAAAAATATGGTACAAGTACAAGTGCGACCGAAAAAGTGAGTGCACGCAAAGCACCGTTGCCATTACATCCGCAGCGATTGAAATTACACCTTGTTACACAACCTACATTTTAGGGTATCTACCAATAAGAAACGATGTTTAGTCTTCCAAGATGGCCTCACGGCTATCCCACAGGTCTTACAACAACCTCCTTTCTGAGAACGCATTTTTGAGGAAGAGGTTGAGTGAGGCGGAGGAGAGTTATAGGCAGCTGGCTATAAAGAGTGGGGTGAATAGGTTATGGAAAGGAGATGAGAAGGTTGATAGAGCTCAGTTTGCTTATAGGACGCCCTCACCGGAGGAAGAGAGGTTTCCAAGGGTAACCTGTAGGAAGCGTGGTGAGGATGTGTTGGGAGACTTCGTGGCCCAGGCGGTGGGTGAAAAGAGGAGGAAAGTGGGAGGCCCGGCTGACCCTGAGAAAATGAGGTGGGATGGCATGCCGCTAATGGTTAAAATTGGTGGTGTGGGGTGGGAGGAGGGGATTGGTAGAGTGGAGGTTGCATTGCGTGAGGCGGGAATAGTGTTTTGTGACAGGACACGGTTGTTGGTGCGTGAGGAAGGGTTGGAAAAGAGGAAGGTGAGTAGATGGTTGGCGTCCACAGTTGTGGCAAGGGTGAGGGGGATGGAGGTGATGGGGCAGCTGTGCCGTTCTGGCCTTTGGGTTGGAGGGTATTGGTGCTCGGTAAAGAGGTTTGTGGTGGTGCAACCGAGGAGGAAGTCGGTGGGGTGGGAGAAGGTGGTAAAGAGGTTTGGGGACAGGGTGGAGGTGATGGAAGAGAGGGTCAAGCGAGGGGGGCATAAAATGGTGAAGGAAATGGTGAAGTCGATGGATGGGGTGATGGAAGCGGTGAGAGGGATAGTGAATGTGAAGATGGAGGTGACTTCGCATAAGATGGGGGTAATGAGGTGGATGATAGAGGATATGGGCAAGAAGGAGAGGAAGGAGAAGTGGGTGAAGGAGAAGAAGGTGGCCAAGGAGATGGCGATGGAGGCTGAGGAGGAGGCGATATTTGAAATAGAGGCTAATTCTTTCTTTTATGAGCCGAAGAAGTGGGATAGTGGGGAGGAAAAGTGATGGGGTGGATTTTCGCAAACCGGGCAGGGGTAGTGGATTTAATTTTTGAAGGGTTTTTGTATTATTTGATTAGGGTCACGCTTTAGAGTAGCTTAAGTACCCGAAATGGACAAACTTTTATAAAAAAATAATAAAAAAAGTGAGTGCACCCGTGGGATTTTACACCAAAAACGGCCAATTTCACCCACTTATTCCACCACCAACAACAGAATTAAAAATAAGATAACTTCATAGAATTCTCAGAGAGCTATAGGCTACTCAATCTCTTTTAAAACCACAAATGAATTAAAATTTCCTGAGGAGGAGTACACAGTTGAACTTTCAAATTCTGCCAAGACACAGTTTTCTCACCAAAAATGACGGTCTTGGCGCAATTTTCAGGAATTCTTTCTTTCTCTCCCGTACTACTCCTCAGGAAATTTTAATTCACTTTATATTTCAATAGAAGTTGAGTAGCATATAGCTCTCTAAACATTCTATGCAGTTATCTTATTTTTAATTCAGTTGTTGGTAGTGGAATAAGTGGGTGAAAATCGCCGTTTTTGGTGTAAAATCCCACTTGTGCACTCACTTTTTCGGTGGCACTTGTATGATATATCATACATAGCAACGAGAATAATTTAAATCCCCACGTGTCATACTCAATATAATTAGTGAATATAACTAGTTGAGCAGGAATGATATCTACATTCCTAAAACAAGAGGCAAAGTGGAGAAGCAATGGGACCTGTCTATCAAATTATTTTCAGTTTAAGGTTGAACTCCAAGTTGTTATCAATGTGTGAAGGCTCCATATTTTGACCTGTTTTCAACCTTGTCCCACTATCTTCTTCACTCGGATGGAGGTTTTTGTGGCAAGAATTATTTTTTTCGAAAGTTTGATCAAAGTGATTATTTGCCAAGATTTCACTCTTTGGTTAATCTAGAGAGGATTAGGGGGTGGAAGGGGAAAATTGTGGAAAGCTGTTTCACTTCCCCCACCACTTTAGACCCCGAACAAACCCACGATACTACCGCTATGATTTCATACGTACAATTGGGGGTGGCGCAAAAGGTTCCCTGCGACCAGATATAAAAGGCCGAGGACTGAGCCGTCGGCAGCTGCTTCAAATCCTGAGCCAGCAAAGCGATCAACACTCCAGGCTTCAAAGGACGAAGAAGCATCCCTTCCGAGAGGCGGTGGGTCTATTCTTACCCCGTTGGAGTTCAAGCAAATATCCAATGACACTGCTAAAGATGTCCTCTTCGAAACTGAAAATGTGAAAGCCAAATTGGATAGGAAGGATCCAAGGAGAGAGAAATTGAGGGGAGATAAAGGAGCTAAAGAACATCAATCCAAGAAAAGTGAACGGAGGGGGATTAAAGCGGAGGGGCTGAGCTATAAGGTTGGTCCCTCCTCATCAAAAAATAATAACTACGAGCTTCTAATCACTTCGGAGACACTACTAGCGGGAACACTTGTGCTTGGATGCATCTCCCAGATTAATCAAACCGATTTCTCTCTTTCTTTAGCAAATAACTCGACCTGCTTTGTTCCTCTTGCTTCTATTTGAAAGCTAGAAAAATTGCCAAGAGAGCGATAACGAGTATTACCCAGGGACGAGAAGGGAATGCAGAACCCCCGGATCCCTATGTTAAATATGGAATCCGTCTACGGCACCGATGAGACTCTCGAAGAAGCCCCCAAGAGGGCCTGCCGGTGTAACGAGGCTCAAGGCATCCATGAGAACTGGCTAACTTAGTACAAGCCATCCAATGGGTTCACCCGGGTCGAAAAGGAGCGGACCCGACCCGACCCAAGCCCAACGAATGTTCAACCCACCCAACCCAACCCAAGGAAGCCTGGCCCAGGTTTGCCCAACGAACCCGTTGGGTCATTTAATAAATGAGAAGCTAATGCAGTTAAGAAAAATGTTATTATATTAGGTGTTATGAGTATTAAATTCCTGCAATAGTACAGAAATGATAAAGAAGAGGGAGGCTACTAGAAGTAATAGATGAAACAAAGTCAGAGAGGAAAAAATAGTCTCAGCACTGAGAGTGTAACTAGGAAGCGGACTGCCAACTACGGAGACACTGAGTTGCCTGAATTGTCTCCGGATTGAGAGAATGGCGTGAGTCAGATATCATTCGCTTTGCACCTGAAAATACTCGCTCGGGCTCATACGCCCGATAAGTGGTTTAGTAGAAGGGTTGGAAAAATAATATTCGCCTAATGAAAATACTTGAAGCTCGTATTCAACGCCTCCAATCTTTCGAAGTGAATTATCTTCCGCGATCACTAGTCACTGAAGGCCTAGTTTTTCTGCAGACTATTCTAGTTTAGAGAAACCTCCGCTTTCACCTTCATACTTAATAGTAAATACTCTTTTAGAATTCCGTGTGCTTAGACTATGGTTTCCAAGGTAATCACAACAAAACAAAGCTAACAGATATTAGATGGGTTCGTTTGGTAACCCGGGTTTGGCTAACTTCAACCCGGCCCAACCCAACGAAGCTCAACCCCGAACCCAGCCCAAGGAACCCAACCCAACCCAACGAATGACCTGGGTCAACCCACCCAAGGCGCGACCCATTGGATGGCTTGACTTAGTATCTGTATTCAAACCGGTAAGGCTGAGATATGATATTTCCCAATCAAAAGTCCTGGCCACAGATGCCTAACTCCATGGCTCCACAAATCAGACAACCTCTTCAAGGCGATGATGAAAAAATTCATCCAAGATCGTAGAATCTGGATAAACTACGCCGACTTCCTTCTCAGCAGCAAGCAGAACCGTCAAACCGCCTGTACGCTCCTTCAACGTGCGATGCAGGCACTCCCGCAAGACCAGCACAAAGACCTTATCTCCAAGTTTGCCAAACTAGGATTCCGCCGTGGTGACCCTGAGAGAGGACGAACGCTGCTTGAGAAATCGCCACTTTCAGGAAGAAGAGCGACCTGTATAACATCTTGGATATGGGATCAAGCGCTGAAGCAGTGTTCTCGACCTGGCCCAGGACGGACAGCATTGTGTAGTCCCGTCCAGTGATTTTCTGAACTTGGCCGACAGGTAAGAGCCAAGGACCAGGACGGACGACATTGTGTCGTCCCCCGCCATCCCTCACCGTCCCCCACCGTCGTCCGTCGTCCCCCGTCGTCCTCTATCGTCCCCCTCCGTCCCCCGCCGTCTTCCGCTGTGTTCCGCCGTCCCCCACCGTCCTCCACCACCCCGGCCGTCCTCTACGTGAAATTGTCTCACATCGTGGGGCTCGTCGCCCTTCATAATGACGGCCGTCCTGCGAGTTCACAGACGAGGACGGACTACCTTGTGCCGTCCCGTCTCGTCCGGGGCTCTTGGCAGTCCCCCCGCAGAGCCCGACCGGGGCCATGGACGGTTGAGAACACTGCGCTGAAGCCAAGAGGAGGACGGCAAGGAGGATGCCAGGGCTTTATTCAAGAGGGCTCTAGCTGAGAAGACTTCAACCCGTCAAGCTAAGGCTCTTTGCAACATAGTTAGGGATCTAGAAGAGCGAGGGGGGTGAGAAGGGTATCAAGGCTATGACAAGAATGGGGAAGGAATTTATCGGGGCGAAGAAGGGGGAGTGAGTCAAGAAAAGTGGGGTATAGCATCAGGTACCGGTATCGCTAAACCATTATGTAAATTACACTATATCAGTACATATTGTAGCCTACGTAATTGAAATCGAAGTTTCCTTTCAGTAATATTGTTCGGTATGGGAGTTATCAACAGGTATTGTGGTCGGTGGGCCGGTGAGATAGTGAATTTTCCTGATCTGGGCAGCAGGAGACAAATTAATATATCCAGATCCAGCACAGTAACACTTCGCCTTGTAAAAAACCACCCATTCAAGCCAATGATCACGAGTCGGCAATTGTAAACACATTCAAACACCCTTAACAAGTAAAGCTATGATACCTAGCCCACGAGCCCAAAGCTAAGTGCAGGTGATGATTTACCAAATAATTGCGGTCTGTTCTCATAATTTAATTGCTTTTTTTTTCCTATCCCCTTCGCAAATTTATGTGACAAGACTTTCCAATATTATAAGAAAAGCATGGTTAGAACAACCAGCTTCTTGGGGCAGGGGTTCCACAGGCTTTGATGTACTCGCAGCGCTCTCTCATTTCCTCTTGGTGGACTTGCGGGCCTCTCCAATTTCCTCTTTGAAGGCATCGGAGAACACTGTCATTTCGGCCCTTGATTTTTCTTGGTCTTTGGATACCTTCCTATCTATGCGTCCTTCAAGCTCACTCTGCAACTTCGGGTCAAAGTAGGACTGCTTAATCGCAACCTGCAGAAGTATCAATACAAAGAACTTGGGGAAATAATTTATGTGAAGCATACCATCCCGAAACCAACAAAAATCAGAAGTATCAGCCAAAAGTGTGCCTCTTTTCTCAAATCTCTCATTTCTCCCTTCAGTTCCAGCTTCGACTCTTTCACTGTCTTCAGTTCCAGCATCAACTTTTCCACGCCCCCTTCGAGCTTCTTGATCTCTGGTACAATTGCGTCTTGTTGTACCGCTTGGAGGGTGGCCACACGCTGGTTACTGATTAGCCTAACTTCATTTGCACTATGGTAGTTGGGGATAAAGGTAGCCGAACCTCGTGTATGTCACCTGGGCCCTTAGCCTGGGGGCGGATGTTGGCCTTATCTTCTTCGCAAACTTCCTCGCCTGTGGCAGGAATAACTTGTAAGGCTTTTGGGTGGATGGTGTCCTTTGTCCCAAGGCCAGCTTTAGAAAATTCCGAGTGGAAAACCCTTTTGCTGGTATAATAGGCCAATGGCTGGGCGATAGGGGGAGGACGAAGAGCTCTAGTCCAGAAGGGATGAAGAACTCTAGTCCTGAAAGGACGAAGAGTTTGGTTAACGAGAAACATTTAAGCTGTAATAACTTCCACTAAATCTACTAGGTTAGTTATCAATACTCTAGCAATTTCTAGGAATATTAAGTGGACTTACGTTATCGTTTGTTTTTCTGTTTGTGTCTGACGGGGACGGAGAGGGTTGGTAGCAGGACAAACCATACTTGAGTAGAGATACCCCTACTTATACTAGGTGTGGTAACGCTTGTACTGTGGAATGCGCTTAAGGACGGGTCATTCATTCAAACGGGAATACTTTGGCAACCGATCCGAGTTGAGCTAATAATTGCCACGACACCTTGAGTAAAGTGGAATGATATATCTCCAGACAAGAAGCAGCATCGCAGTTGAAGTCATTATAATCATCCACTTTATGTGAAAACCATCACCCCCCTCTCCTTTCAAATAGCTTAGTCTAAGTGTTCCTTTTGAAAAAAATGCTCCCTACCGCGATTAACTACCATAGAAACTTGAATAATTGAACCGCAAGATATTTCATTAGAATTTCCACTCCCCCAGTAACCTCAACAAACCTTTGTTTTTTCTTTCTACCTCGGAAGGGGGAAAGGGCCTGTGTTTTGCTGTGTGTTTGCCCTCGTTCCGGAGAAGGAAATTCTAGACTTCATAGCACAAGCCTTGATTATGCGAGTTTTTACTGTAATTTAACTTGCTTTGATCCTCTTACTTCTATTTGAAGGCTAGAGAAATTGCCAAGTGAGCGATGAGGACTATTGCCCTTCGGGACGAGAAGGAAAAGCAGAACTTCTGCATCCCCATGTTAAATATAGAATCCATGAACTGTTCTCGAAGGAGCCGTCAAGAGGGCCTGCCAGTATAACAAGGCTCAAGGCACCCATGAGAACTGGCTAACTTAGTATCGATATTGAAACCGGAAAGTCCGAGATATGTTATTTCTCAATCAAATGTTTTCGCCACCGATACCTAACTGAATGGCTCAACAAAGCAGACGACTTCTTCGAGGCGATGACCAAACATCAAAAAATTGAGCCAAGATCATAGAATCTGGGTAAACTATGCCGACTTCTTTCTCAGCAGCAAGCAAAACCGTCAAGCCGCACTTGCGCCCCTTCAACGTGCAGGCAATCCCACAAGGCCAGCACAAATACCTCATCTCCAAGTTTGCTAAACTAAGATTCAACAGTGGTGACCCTGAGAGAGGACGAACGCTGTTGGAGAACTTACTCGCAACTATCAAAAAGAAAAATGACGACCTGGATAACATGTTCTTGGATATGGGGATCAAGTGCGGAAGCGAAGAGGATGACGGCAAGGAGAGCGTCAGAACTTTATTCGAGAGAGCTTTCGCTGAGCAGACTTCGACCCGGCAAGCTAAGGCTCTTTTCAAGAAGTGGTTGGGGTTTGAGAAGAGCAAGGGGATGGGAGGGGTTTTAAGACTGTGGCAAGAAAGGGGAAGGAATATGTGGAGGCGAAGGAGGGGGAGTGTGTGAAGTGAAGTGGGGTATCCACAGGGCATTGTTAAACCTTTATGTAAATTACACTATATCAGTACATATTGTAGACTACGTAATTGAAAGCAATGTTTCCTTTCAGTAATATGGTCTGGTATGGGAGTTAGCTTTAGGTATTAGTGGCGAGTGGGCCGGTGAGAGAGTGACTTTTCCTGATCCTAGGCAGCAGGGGACAAATTAATATATCCAGATCCAGTACAGCAACACTTTACCCTCACAAAGAAAACCACCCATCCAAGCCAATGATCAAGAGTAGATAATTGTAAACACATTCAAACACCCTTAGCAAGTAAAGCTATGATATCTAGCGTACCAGCCCTAAGTTAACTAGAGGTGATGATTTACTAAACAACTGCAGTCTGTTCCAACAATTTAATTACTTTTTCGCCCATCCCCTTCGCATATTTATGTGACAGGACTTTCTAATATCATAATAAAAGCGTGGTCAGAACAGCCAGCTTCTTGGGGGAGGGATTCCGCGGACCTTGATCTAAGCGTGGTGCTGTCTCATTTCCTCTCGCTGGACTCGCGGAGCTCTCTTTCAGTTTGGATGACCTTGCGGTCCTCTGCTATTTGTGCCCTGTAATTTGCATTACGCTTGAATACTCCCTCCATGTATTCATCAATCTCACGCTCCAGCTTCAGGTGATGGTAGAAATAATCATACAAAGCCTGCAGAACCGTCAATACAAACAACTTGGGGAAATGATTGCCGTGAAACATACAATCCCCCCTAAACCAACCAATAACACAACCATCATCCAAATGTTTCGCCCCAACCATTTCATATATTGATTCAGTTCCACCTCTGACCCTCCCGTTCCCTTCTTCAGTTCCGGCTCCAACTCTTTCACGCCCTTCTCGAGGCTCGGCCCTCCTCCAATTGTATGCTGTTTTACCGCTAGGAGGATGGCCACAGGCTAGTTACCGATTAGCTTAACTTCATTTGTACCATAGTAGTTGGGGATAAAGGTAGCCGAACCTCGTGTATGTCACCAGGGCCCGGAGCCTGAGGGCGGAGGTCGGTCTTATCTTCTTCCCAAACTTCCTCACCTGTAGCAGGAATAACTTGTGAGGCTTTTGGATGGGTGGTGCTTTTCGTCCCAAGGCCAGCTTTAGCAAATTCCGAGTGGAAAACCCTTTTGCTAGCATAATAGGCCAATGGCTGGGCGATAGGGAGAGGACGAAGAGCTCTAGTCCAGAAGGGATGAAGAGCGCTAGTCCTGAAGGAACGAAGGGTTCTGTTAACGAGAAACATTTTAACTGTAATAACTTCCACTAAATCCACTAGGTTAGTTATCAATACTCTAGCAATTTGTAGGAATATTGAGTGCACTCACGTTATCGTTTGTTTTTCTGTTTGTGTTCGACGGGGGTGGAGAGGGTTGGTGGCAGGACAAAGCATAGAGATACCCATACTTATACTAAGTGTGGTAACGCTAGTACTGTGGAATGCGCTTAAGGACGGGTCCTCACACAGGAATACCTTGGCAACCAATCCGAGTTGAGCTAATAATTGCCAAGACCCCTTAAGTAAAGTGGAAGGATTCATCTCCAGACAACAAGCAGTTGAAGTCATTATAATCATCCACTTTATGTGAAAACCACGGGCCTCTTCTCCTTTCAAATAACTCCGTCTCAGTGTTATTTTTGTTGTTTTTTTTTGAAAATATTCCTTGTTATGATTAACAACCCGAGAAGCCCTAATAATTGAACTATGAGCTATATCGTTGAAATTTCCTCTCAGTAAAGTCAACCAATTTTTGTTTTTCCTTCCGCCTCGGAAGGGGGAAAGGGCATGTGCTTTGCTGTGTTATTTGCCCCCGTTCCAGAGAAGGGAATTCTAGACTTCATAGCACAAGCCTCGATTATTCGACTTTTTACGGTAATCTGACTTGCTTGGATCCTCTTACTTCTATTTGAAGGCTAGAGAAATTGCCCAGAGAGCGGTTAAGAGTATCGCCCTTCGGGACGAGAAGGAAAAGCAGAACTGCTACATCCCAATGTTAAATATAGAATCCATGTTCTGCTCTCGAAGAAGCCTTCAAGAGGGCCTGCCAGTGCAACGAGGCTCAGGGCACCCATGTGAGGCTAACTTAGTATCTATATCCAAACCGGGAAGGCTAAGATATGATATTTCCCAATCAAAGGTCCTCGCCACAGATGCCTAACTCCATGGCTCCACAAAGCAGACGACCTCTTCGAGGCGATGATGAAAAAATTCACCCAAGATCGTAGAATCTGGATAAACTAGGCCGACTTGTGTCTCAGCAGCAAGCAAAACCGAAAAAGCCGTTGGTGCACTCCTTTAACATGCGATGCAGCCTCCGGCAAGACTTGCACAACGACCTTATCTCCAAGCGTGCTAAACTAGGATTCCGCAGTGGTGACCCTGAGAGTGGACGAACGCTGTTCGAGAACTTACTCGCAACTTTCAAAAAGAAGAGCGGCCTGTATAACATGTTCTTGGTTATGGGGATCAAGTGCGGAAGCGAAGAGGGTGATGGAAAGGAGGATGCCAAAGCTTTGTTCAAGAGGCCTCCCGCTGAGAAGACTTCCACCCATCAAGCTAAGGCTCTTTTCCAGTGTTCCCAACCATCCCGTCCGGACTGCAGGGCCCTGGCTTCCAATAGTCCCGTCCGTCCCGGGCGGGGTTGGTATGGACGGCCGGGCAAGGCGTCCGTCCTCGATATTAACTGCAGGACTGTAGGTTGACGGCCGGGCCCTGCAGTCCTCCTAGAAATGGTAAGTTCCGGTAGGGCCTGGCCGTCTTTGGAATTGACGGCCGTCCTGAGTCAGGACGGGCGTCGCCTACAGGTATTTCATAAAAATATTGTAAAAATACTTTCGATTCACTATCTCCGTCAGCTTATAATAGGTTTGGTTTGACAGGTTAATAGAATTGGGTGTGTCGGTTAAAGAGATTTAATAACGTCCTGATGGCTGATCTTATCCCGCATAGGAAAGCACTAACCCTTTTGATGACTTCTAGGCAGTAGATTCGGAGATAGCAAACGACAGGAGTTTTTACGGTATTCATAATGTGTGATTGCTCTATCCACTTAGCTGTTGCTTCATACATTTGATAAGAGAAGAAAATATGCTTGGGGATTTGGAGGACAGAGCGGTA
>Ga0307509_10008037_pt1 | contig 13549 bp, 15 predicted proteins | sample 10_EM_MG_FD_202245 | JGI IMG/M metagenome (GOLD analysis project Ga0307509, IMG submission 202245) | Populus trichocarpa ectomycorrhiza microbial communities from riparian zone in the Pacific Northwest, United States - 10_EM | ecosystem: Host-associated > Plants > Roots > Unclassified | place...
TCCCCCCGCGTATGCCCATCAACATGCCCCAACCCCCTCCCCGGCTGAACCAAATCCCTAACGGCCCTCTTCAACCCCTTAACCTCGGGAAACCCCCCATGCAGCTTCCGATCCCACAGGAGCTTTTTCGCAGCCCCACCATCGCCATCGCCATCGCCATCGGCCTGCTCCTCCTCCTCCAGCATGAATAGCTCTATCGTAAAGACCCCGCCGGTCGCCGGTCGTAGCGATACCTCGCCCAGGTTTGGGAAGGTGCTCAGGAGTTCTTGGGCAAAGTAGGCTGCTCCTAATTGGGGCGGGGGGCGTTTGTTAGGTCTTGAGGATTGGAAAAGAGATGGAGGAGAGGTAGAAAGGATATGGTAAAAACTAACTGAGGAGCCATTTGCATTGCGTGCAGTAGGTTATCACTATTTTTGGGTATTGCGTTGGTGGCATCTTGGTGGTGGTGGTGGTGGTGGTTTGTGGTGAGTGTTGATGGATGGATGAGGCTCTGGTGGCGGGGTTCGGGTTACTCGAGCTCGAAAACGGTGCCGGTATCATATTCATAACACAGAGTTCCCGACGCTCGGCGCTGCGGAAAGGGGGTGTGGGTGGTGGGGCTGAAAGTTCGCGGGAATTAGTCATGCGGAATGATGTCAGGGTTGGTGTCTGGTGTCATGTGCTTTTACAGTAGGTATCATACTGTATGATGACACTTCAAGCGACGACAGTGCTCACAATTTCACAGAGCCTCAACCAAGTCAACTCATAAAAACCCATAGCATAGCACGACTATTCACACGCATCTCGGGAAATACCTTAGGATACAGAGAAACAAACCGGTAAACGTCAAAAGCCATCATATCGCATCCTCTAGACGAGCCAGAAATCCACTCTATGAGGAGACAGATAAAAGGAGAAGAGGGAGCGAGAGAAGAAATATAGCAAATCATGAACTTCACCCCCCTCGACCCATCACGCACACAAACAATCCCCTATCCCCGGCAAGCTGCTCAAGGTTTGCGAGAGGGAAAGGGAAAGGAAGAAAAAATTAATCTTGATCAGTGCAATTAAAAAGATAAAGTGATAATCCCTTTTTGTGCGTTCCCAGGAGGGATGAAATGTGAAAAGGATGGGTACGTAGGAAAGAGGGGCTAACAGACTGCATGATAAAAAACAAATGGAAAAAAAGAACACAGCTCCTCATCCGCTTTACCAAGACCAACATAAATCATAGAAGATTAAAAAGGGAAATTCATGAAAGGAATGTACACATATCACTTCAACCCCTGTTTGACGGAAGGGTGGCCCATCCTTGGAAGTTCACAAGACCGGATTGCTTCAAGACCCACAGACTCACAAAGCCTACAATACCGCCGTATCCAGCGATCCTCAAGAGCCGAACAGCTTTCCGTCGGATATTCTCATTGAGAGCTAGGAGGCCGAGTGGATCCCTGGCATTAACCACTCCATCCTGCGTATCCGTAACCGCGGTGTACTTGTTGGTTAAGGCCATTGATGCGGGTACCAACTGGCCATCGGCAATACACTCTCCTAATCTTTCGGTGAGCCAAATAGCACGTTCCCCCCTTGCCAATCGCTCGTAGCGTTCTCGCTCCGCTTTCAGACTACGCTGCAGGTCGTGGGCCCATCGGGTAAGCCGTACCTGGGCGAGCCTCTCCTCCCGTTGGGTATGGTCTGCAACTCTTGCCAGCGCAAAATTATTCGCTGCTACCTGTGAACCTGAATCGGGAATATGTATTAGACTAGAATTATTCGTAGAAAGCAACACAGAGGCCGGTGTACTCCTTATAGATCTTGGTGAGCCAGGGGTGGAATTGAAGCGTGTCAAAGACGACGAATGGTTTGATGCGGCAACGCTATTAGACCACTGAATGTACTTCTTTGCAGATGCATGTCTTAGCCAAGCGATATTATCCGGATCAAACACGTGGCTGACCAGCTCAGAAAGCTCGGAGCCAACTAGAGGCGCTACGTAGTCTGGAGACATAAGCAAACTGGCTTCCATATTCTCCGAGTCGCTCGAAAGAGCCGATGATATGGCGAAAGGTGCACAAGGCATATTTTCAGACATGCTCCTCGAAACATCAGGAAACGTCTTTCCGAAGAGAAACGGACGTACTCCTGCGCTGCGAAGATCATTCAAAATCGATAGCTTAAGGTTCTGAACTTGTTGGGGTGTTAAAGTATCTGCTTTCGCAATAATGGGCAAAACACTAGTGAAGGGTGAAAGACGACGGATGAAATCGATATCCACAGGTTTAACTCCTAGCAGAACACAAAGTTAACAATGATCAACCCACATATATCGGAGGATGCCTTACTGTGAAGAATAGCATAAAACACAATATCAACCTGCGGGGTTCCGTCACCCGAAAGCAAGGGGAGTAGATCTCCACTGTTGCCACTCACAATGCCGCGTGTGCGCTCTAGCTGGCCTTCAACATATCTAACCACAGGTTCGACACATTCAAGGAACTATAAATAGCCAGGTCAGCCCTCAAACACAGTTGATGGGATATGGGGGATGAGTAATAAAAAAAGCATCGTACAGATGTACCAACACCGTATCCTGGCGTGTCCACGAAGCAAAGGTTTCTCTCAATAACTTGGTCATCTATTCCAGATTTTGACCTTCTCTTCCTAAGCAGTTTGCTATCATCAAGTTCCGACCACCAGTGTGGATAGGGCCGGGTGCTCGCGTAAGCCTCTGTGATATCCTTGGTGCTATCTCCATTGGAACGGCTGTTGATTGCGTAGTATGAGGTTCCGGCGCGGACCCCTGTTTGGGAGTTATTGGGGGATATAGGATCGACGTGTACAATATCTTCACAAACTTGAACGATAGATTTGATTAAAGAAGTTTTCCCAATACCTTAATATACTTGGTTAGCTACCTTTCTGTGATATCAAGTGGAGGAAATGCTACCTACCAGAATCCCCTGCAATCAGAACCTTCAGCTTCCCTATCCTCTTCCCTTTATGGGTGAAAGGCCTTCTGCTCGGTATTGTAATTTCAGGCATAATTAGCTGCGGGGCATCGAGAGTTTCTTGTGATCGCCCCTTTGTAGAGGTGAAGCTCGGCCTTCTAGCGGAGGATTCTGCGCCCTGCTCACTACGCATGTCCTCAGATCGGCAAGAAACGCCGGAAGTGCTGCGCGGAGACTCTGGATCTGACTGAGGGCCCATAATAGGTGTCAGAGGTACAGAAAGAAGTCCGTGAGGTGAGCGAAATTCAGGGTGAGCCGAAGACTGAAACGAAGCTATCGAACGTTCATCAAGCTCGTGGTCATCCCCCTCGCCCTCCTCGCCTTCATCTGCCTCGTCATTTTCATTGTCATTGACATCCACGCCTTCTCCACTCTCAGTGTAAGAACCTCTGGAATACTCCACAAGCGACGGCCGCTTCCCAAAGCGTAGATCCGACTCTTCCACGGAAGCACCAAAACTCCTAACGCCAAAGTTTGAATTAGCTGACCCACTGGCCGTGGAAGCAGCGACTGTAGCCTCGTCGGCGAAAAAGTAAGTTATGGGAGCAGACGGATGGATTTGGTGATGTTCCTCTCCGGGTGTATTAGTGCTGGAAATTTCGGGAGTCACCGGGGGTTGTTGTTGACCCGTAGCAGACGACTTTCTTGATCTGCCATCTACAAGGCCCGTGTGCATGGCTTCGGAGGAGGTAGGCCTCATAACTATTGACTCCCTGCTACTGCGGGGCGAAGGTGCTGGGAATAGTAAGGTGATGCTATTGTTGTTGCTGGTGCGAGGGGGAGTTGTCTAGTAATAGCGGGGTACCTGTTGGTTGACGCGGTAGTAGGAGGCTGAACTTGATCACAAGGTCGGAACAACTATTACGGGAACGAGTTTACTCGGCCCTGATGTTGGTTAGCGAGGAGTTGAAGGTAAATATCTCGTGAGGTGTTGTTATTGGGAGGTGGTGGAGGTGGTTGTGTCGAGGAGGTCCCAACTTCGGAGCAGGTGGAGAGGACCGATGGGCACGTTATTGTTGAGGGGCTCATTACATAGGGCAGGTCGCGCGGTGGAGCAGCTTCTCAACCCTGCCAAGGAGGCTGCATGCCTAGTTAACAATCGGGACGCATGCAGTTATCTGGCCCTCCAATGAAATCCCAAGAAACTTTGAGCCAAGCCCTTGTTGATTCGCCGTCTGCCTTGGTGCAAAGCAGAGCGAGGGTTCCTCAATATAAACTCTATCCGCACAGCACTGTACAGCAGAAAGAGTCGCTGGAAATTAATACAGAGGGGAAACCGGTGGCCCTACAATCACTCCTTGCACTAAAGGACCCACGCTGGCTCTGAATTGAATTGAATTTCTGTTTTGGCTGACTTAATACAAAGAAATTATAAAGGTGATTGGTACGGGGGAGCAAGATCTAGGGATTTCCAGTAATACAAGTATGTCTGTTTCCACCACCACCACTACCACCATGATATCATGCGGTAAGTCAGTGAGTAATTGAATGCCAACCGGCATTACATAAATAGGATCCACCCTCCAACCGCCTTTTTTTTAACTGCAGTATTGGTTGACCGCATAATCGTTCTACTCGAAGAAGAGCATCGGTCCAAGTCACTGCGCATTGCAAAGCACTGGTTCATCGTTCTATCTTCCTGCCTTTTCTTCCTTTCCCGAAGCACTGTACTCGAGTACCGGTGGGCCATCTCAAGCGTTCGATCCGATTGGGCGTTAAGGAGGAAACCCCTCCCCTTGTGTGACGCTGCAAGATTGTCGGGGCTAATTAGTGCTTGTATCGTGCACTTTAACTTGAATAACTACTAAGCTATGGCACACTTGCTGGAGGGTACGACGAGCGTGGAACCATAGTAGACTTTTTATTGCGGTGAACTACATGACAAAAGCTCATCTAAGAAACTTCAAATTGATCATAGGTGAACCCCCGAGAATCGAAACACCGAAAGAACATGACCAGACCATGCATTATTTCTGCGCAATGGAAAAATAAATGAGTAAATAAAATAAAGGTAAGGATGAAGATATGAGAGAAAATGGAAGCCAAAATAGAGAAAAATAGGGATGGTTGACAGCACAAGGGAAAACATTTTTGTTGCGGGGACAGAAGGCACGAACCATAATTTTTTTTATAAAGGAAGTGAGGAGAACGCTTCAAACGCGCATAATAAAGATGCAAATGTGGATAGAGGAAGAGGAGGAAGAGGAGGAAGAGGAGGAAGAGGAGGAAGAGGAGGAAGAGGAGGAAGAAGAGAAGGAAGAGGAGGAGGACGAGGAGGATGAGGAGAGGAGACCGAACTGAAGATAGGCGGCAGATGTAAGCACGATAACAGTCATTACTTTTCCGTTTCCCATTTTCCTGATAGCAGATAGAAATCATAATCCCTATTTTTTCCCCTTCCACCACCCCGTTGGCGATAACCCTAGAAAACTCGTTACCCATTTCCGAGGACCCGTTCCCCGGTTATGCAAGCCCTGCATCTGATAATCCCTAGAGCAAATACGAAGAGAGAAGAACCACGAACTTACGCTCCTGATCATGATAAAGTACGGAAGAAAAGAAAATACAATGACACAGGATAGCCTGGGTGAATTGGCCCCAGGCTAATGAGATAAGAATGAACAATGAAACTAAACTGAGAAATATGAAAATCATGAGATGAATCATGGTAACAGGAAAAAAAAAGCCCACTTTAGGGTGGAGGGGGGAAGCAAACAACGAAGGAGTGTACGGAAATAGAACAATAATAGCAAAACTAGAGAACCTAGGATCTAAACATTTGATGTTAGCTATCGCTGCTAGAGGACCCATAGACTGCGGATGCTTGTAAGAGAGCTAAGATCTGACAAGACTCTAAATCCCTGGACATGAGTGTTAGCACCTCACTAGCACTCCGTGGGGATAGAAAAAGCATACTTTGCTCCCACTATCAAAGAAACAAAGAACTTTTAGTTTGAGGCAGTGGGGGTATTGCTTCCTGGTCTACCACCAGCACCTCCTCGTGCCTGATTGTAGTTACCCCTAGCACCGCCTCTAGATCCTCTCCCACCCTCGCTTCTCGAACCGTCACGTGATGAGAATCCACGACCACCCTGCCCTCCTGTGCGCGAGTCTCTGTTGCCAAAAGGGCCACGGCCTCCTGAATACCCAGGGCCAGAAGTGGAGCCACGAGGGCGACGCTCCTCGACATAGACATTAGTCTCACCAATCTTGTGAGGATTGCTGGCATTTGCAGCAGTGAATCCATCTAGTGTCTCAAAATCAACGAAGGCACAATTCTGCGAACGAAATTAGCCACCAACTCTAAGATAAAATGAGGAAGCAATCTTCACCTTTGGTCTGATGATCTCAACCTTCCCTGATAGTCCAAACTTATTTAAAGCTTCTTCCAGTGCCCGATCTGAAACACCTTCAGTGACATTCCTGACATATGCAGGAGTTTGGCCAGCAGGAGCATTGGCCGATCCAGGTGCTGGCCTAGGATGACGCTTGTTCTCTGTGACGTGCCATTGAGAGCCGCCACGAGGAGTTGTCGGAGTGCTTGGGGTAGCACTCGAAGCAGTACTCGAAGTGGCAGGGGTGGTGGAATTTTGAGCCTGAGGTGGTTGTGTCTGCTGTGGCTGTTGGACTTGTGGAGGTGTAACAGACTGGGGGACGGCCGGTGGTGTGCCAGTATTCCCTGATTTGGCAACAAGAGCCCAGGTTGTTGGCTTCGGAGGACCTGCTGGAACTGGAGGAGTAGCGGGAATAGGTGTAACTGCTCTACGTTCGGGCTCTTTTTCTGGAGTCGGGGCTGGCTTTTTCTCCTCAATGACCGGGGGAGCAGGTTCCTCAGCAACTGCTTCGACTGGGGGAAGAGCAGGCTCCTCAGCCTTCGGTTCCGGCTCTGGCTCGGGATCCGGCTGAACTTCGACCTCGGGTTTTTCTTCTAATGTTTCGACCGAAGAACCATTAGCGCTCCCATTGATTGGGGGCGGGAGCCCCTGAGTCTCTTGAATTGGCAAAGCTGGTTCGATCGTGGCTATCTCTTCAATAGCGACCTTGTTTTCTTGAACCTCGACCTCAACTTCAGTTGTTGTGGTTTCCTTCAAGCTCATATCCTCTGTTGCTTCGATAACCTCTTCAGCAATAGCTTCTGCGACTTCGGCATCTTCAACAACTTCTTCAGCGATATACTCATCGTATTCGCCCTCTTCGGTGTCTTCATCATCCTTCAAGTAGCGGAATATATCATTCAGAACATAGTATCCGTTGGGCTGCTTGGCCAGGAAAAAAGTCTGTGAGAATTTGCGGTTTGGAAGACCGTTGTTGCTCATCTCGCCAAGAACTTGGATCACAATTCCGCCATCAGCCGATGACTGAGCATCGACATTCGAAACACGGACTTTACAGTCGTTAAACTGGTAGGAGGTAATTTTGTCTTGGATGGCCTAATGGTCTTATTAGCCTCTAATAAAAACACCTAACTCAAGAATTGGTATGGGGAAAACATACAGTACGGCCATGAGCAAGCTGGAGGTTTTCACCCTCAGTACCCCAAACAAACGAAGAAGTCTTGTTATAAAAGAGCTATGCGCAAAGAGTTAGCAACACCACTTTCATCCAGCTCAAGGGATGATGAAAAAACTTACGTGAAGACGCTCGGGAGTCTTGTTTAGGGTGGTATAATATTGTTCAACAAAATACCAGCCAACTTCGTCCTTAGGGACATCGGAATTGCCGGTGTTGCTCTCGGAATGCAGAGAAGTAGTTTGACTCTGGTACCCGCCTGTAGGAGAGGCAAGAGTCAGGTTAGTCGAACGAAAGAGATTGGGGGTTAGATTTCTGGGGGTAGCTACCGTTGGTAGGGGCAACCGGAGGTTGAGGGGATGTCATAATTGGTGTTATCAAAATGATTGGGCTTTGAAAGGAAAGGATGGAGAGTAAGGATATGGCGGGGCGGATATTAGAGACAAGTATACAAAAATCTGCGGATGCAAACTGGTAAGTAACGAGCAGACACTCTTTCGAAGGGCGACCCGAGATAAATATCTCTGGGAGGTTATCGATCGACTGAGACGAATGTGGGGTATGAAGGAAACAGGAGATGTCTGTGCCTGGTGGGCGTATCTAGGAAAGAAAAGTACAGAAGGAAAACAGAATATAGAATTAGAGGCGCAGAGTGAAAATTGAATTGCGAGGAAATGGTTGTGAAGCCAGAGGAAAAGCGACAGAGAGGATGTGAGTGTTGATGAATATATGTGATAGAGGGGAGCGTTCTGTGCTGACGAGAGGACGAGGGGTGGTGGTGGTGGTGGTGGTGGAGGTGGTGGAGGGAAAGAGGTGGTTGTGGGAGTTGGTAACAGTTGTGCAGAAGAAAAAAAAAAGAGAACCCAGGCCAGGCAGGGAGGTATGAACAGGGCAGGGCAGGACGAGGAAAAAAAATTGAGCCACAGGAGGACCGAAAAATCAATGTCACAGTTACACCCTTTTTGAAAAATAATTAAAAAATAATAGGAAACGCTTTCACTGATCGCAAATCTTTGATATGGGCTTTAAATAGAATTTATGAGGACAAAAAATACAAGTTTGAGCTTCTTAACTTTCATGATTTTTTGTTAGTTGAAATCTCATGCACAACCCCTCCACTGCTTGTTACGGTGCATCTTTTTGCTTTGCTCTCGGCGTGCCACAGCAACCGGTACATGCCCCAATGACGTCCGAAGAAAGCCTACTTGTACCAGTCTTTAGGCCAGTGCGTGTTGCAGTTGTTATAGTGCAATTGCAATTTTGGTGCTTTGGCACAGGGTGAAGGCCATACACACAATGGTAGGACTTAATATTGATCTCTGAAGAAGGCGGCAGAGAAGAAGAGAGAGGAAGGGACGATCTCACGCCCCTAATCATGTAGACTGCATTTCACGGAACGTGAGCTGTTCTGTGGCTATTGCAAGCAGTGTAGACAATGAGCATAGTGAATAATTCTCGATCAATTCTTTTTGACTCGCAGGAGACACTTGGGGTGTGATAGGAGACCACAGCAAGGACAGGCAAGAGATTTGTGCGATGCCAACCGAGACAGAGAACGGAAGAAAATAAGAAGTTGTATGCAAGGAATCACGAGCTTTATATATGCGCAATAGAAAAACGTCCTGTAACAGTGCGGGGAGAAATGCTACAATACCAATAGTGGCACACGGGTCCTGTTGCATGTTTGCATAATCGAATCCCGGTCTAGGCTTCCTGTTGTAGCCAGATACAACCAGAGCGTTGGAGGCCTAAGGAAATTTTGAGAGATCCGATTGTGGTTGGTTGAAAGTTTAGCATTAGGGTTAGGCGGACTTTTCTGCCCCGATCATCAGGGGAAGAAAAAAAGAAAAATTCTGATAGGAAGGCCAAACTTGATGATTGGGATCTGCTGGGCCAGCTTTTATATTCGGCCTCTTGAGGTGGTGAGTTAGTGCGACCGCAAGCAATGCAGTACAGGAAAATGAAAAGAGTCAGACTGTCCAGTATAAGTCATATGTTCAAATAATTAATCATTTGGGAACAGTTTGGGGTAAAACATTTTACGGTTTTCATTAAATTTTGTTAATAATGTGCATAATACTGTATCTAGCTATGGGTAAGTTTGACAAATTTTCAGAAATATGAAAACCTGCAACTATGAAATTTTGATTTGAAATTTTGATTTGATCTTGAAACCTGACATTTAATAGCATGGAAGCAAAAATCCTATCATTGGATTTATGGTTCCTGGCATTGAAAAAGGAAACCTGAAATTTTGAAATTTTGAAATTTTTTTTTCATTTCAAATTCATAATATTTCATAAGTATGGTTCCGGAAGCCTAGAGTTGGGACCACTTTTCTCACAAAAAGTGTGACAGTTTTCAATGTAACCATGACCGTAATGCTTGAATTTATGTTTAGTCATACATGTTAATAATGCCAAGACAAAAAATCAATATTCCAAAAAAGTAAAACTAAAAAAAGGTGGATAACTATTATCCTATAATATTGAAAATACCTTGTGTTCTTATAATACTATCAGCGGGTTTTATGTATGATGAATGCATACCAGAACAATATTGCCTATGGCTCAGAGAACTTTAAAAGATATCTATTTACAAGATATAGTTCTCATAGAAGAATTGCAGAGTCAGATCTTCAGATTAGCTAGTTCTGACTCTGCTTGCCAATTATGAATATTTTATTTACCATGATTTAACATATAATATTTCACAAATTAACATCTATCAATATCCTGATTTTATTATATTGAAAAAACTTATCTTAGCAATATTAACACATATAACTAAAAATAAATTCAAGCATTACGATGATGGTTACATTCAAAACTGTCACAATTTTTGTGAGAAAAGTGGTCCCAACTCTAGTCTTCCGGAACCATACAAACATAATAGCAAAAGAAAAACCTATTTCTGAACAAGAAAAAGAGGACTAATGGAAAATATTTTTATTTTTAGTGATTATAATTGTAAGATAGTTTATCAGCAAAAAAATAGTTTACTCAGGACACAGAGGATCTGTATTAGGAAAGAGTGTGCCCCTCTCTATACATTTTGTGAAACTGGAATATATGAAATATTCTGATATCCTAGTATAACACCTCCTGCATCTGATGTCTGTCAATACTGTTGTTCCTATTCTAACCACCAGGCCTGCTAGTCACTATATGGCTTTGTCCAAAAGCCTACCTATGCCCTCTTCTGACCTGGTGGTTTTTACAGACCACATACCTGATTCCTGGAATCTGGCGGACTAGATTTGTCTAGTGACATCCCATAATGCTTCATAAATCATCCATGGCCTACAGGAACCACTATGAGTAGTGCTACTCTTGTTTGCTTTCACTCTTGCAGTTTGTATAGCTGGAATATGCATCAGCAAAAAGAATGAGTTTGCATCCTGATGCTTCCTGACACTTCCTCATGCATCCTGTGCATCCTGAACACACCAAATTATCTTCCGAGTCCCGTGCATCCTAACACTATATCTTGACCAGCTCACTAGTGGTTGATTTCACTTTATTTTTAGTTGGTGGCACTTTCAACGACTAACTATTTTGGGTACATGCAGGGGTTTAAAGTGCAGTGGTTAATTTTCCATGCCAATTATTTCAATCCTCTATTAGACTGTCATCTGTAAGATATAAAGTTTCAGATTTTAACTATAACCAGAATAAACTGCCATTGATCTTATAAACTTACGCGTTTTGTTCTCAGCAATTGTGTGCTCATATTTGCTTTTCAGGATGCAAACATGGATTACAGGATACAAACTGGATTTCGGGAAGAGTCAGGATGAACAGGAAGTCTCAAAATGCAAACTCATTCGTTTTGCTGATGTGGTTTTATATATTTGACTAAAGGTGGTCTGCTGCACCCTTGCAGTGCAGTTGAATTAGAGAGCCTGGAAGGGAATTGATATTTTAAGCTACCAGTATGTAACGGGGGTAATCTATAGAAGGATGAATTCTAAGATTGTTATCGTATTAAAGACTCAAGGTAGAAGTAAAGATTCCAAAAACGAGAAAGATAATTCAGAGTAGAATCAAGCGAGAATATTTAAAATCGTTAAGTCTGAAAGCTTCACTCTATAAGTTCTCTTAAGAATGCTGATTATTGGAATAGGTTGTCACTTGCTTTGGTTTTGGGTAAGATGACGTGAGGCCAGGGGTCGCCACTTAACTATTCTGACTTTTTATGAGTACCTTGTATCAGCAAAAAAACCTTCTTCTCCAGAAATATAGAGCCCGCTTCCAGGCGAATCACTTCTGCTCTTTCTGTTCCATCCTGCCAGATCTTTCCTGCATCAGCAAAAATATTACCCTGCGTTCGGTGCGTTCGGTACGTCTGACACACCTGACGCTGGAACGCAAATTGGGAATCACAACTCAACCACCCTACCCCACAATGCACCTGATGCAACCTGACACAACACCTAATCTTCAGGAGGTACTAGATGTAGCACCTAGTACTCAGGACGCCATCTGACACCAGACTACATCTTCCTGAGATAAGCGAAGGCTTCCCCCTTTACTTCTTTCTGACCTGGGTGACCTCGGTCACAATACATTTCATTCTGTCAAACTATTAAATTTACTACAAGAAGGCTTCTATTGCTCTAATAAACAGGCAAATTCACATCCAAGCCTGAGAGCGGCCTCCCCTGCCTAAGCCCGGCCTCGCCTGCCTGAGTCCAGCCTCGCCTGCCTGAGCCCGGCCTCGCCTGCCTGAGCCCGGCCTCGCCTGCCTGAGCCCGGCCTCGCCTGCCTGAGCCCGGCCTCGCCTGCCTGAGCCCGGCCTCGCCTGCCTGAGCCCGGCCTCGCCTGCCCAAGCCACCCGCCTTCCTGGGACCCTATAGCTCCATGGAGTAATGTCGCCCCAGGACATACCTTATACCTCTGCGTAGCTGGCGTCGAACCCAACCATATCCCGCAATCAGATCAAGGATCAGAGTAGTGGTTGTGGAGTAATCTGCCATCGAGTTCTGGGATCACCAGCATCCCACCCCATTCAGCCCTGTAACATTATGAATACAAATTGTAGTGGGCTGGATCATATACCGTTGCATAGCTGGTGTTGAGCCAGACAACCTCCGGCAATCAGATCCAGGATTGGTTCAACCGTTATGGAGGAATCTGCCATCGAGTTCTGGGATCGCCAGGGTACCTATAAAGACAACACCTACAAGGGTCAGCGATTTCCTGAGTTCTGATGCGACAGAGACTTCCTTTATACCGCTGCGTAGCTGGCGTCGAGCCCAATGATCCCCTGCAATCAGATCTAGGATCAGAGCACTCATCAGCAAAAATAATGCCTTGCATTCTGTGCGTTCTTTGCGTCGGAAACACCTGACGCCAGGACGCAAATCGTGAATCAGGACCCAACATCGGATCGACGTTGCCTCCTGACTTTGCGTTACTTGGCGCTGTCTATCCTGATGCAATCAAGGCATGGACCCCTACGTCCTGGGCGTTCTGACTGCGTCTCGTGCTGCGCTACTCCGTCCTGGCGATACCTGATCTAAGGGTCTCCTTCCCTGACGCCGCCTGATCTAAGGTTCTCCCACCCTGACACCGCCTGATCTAATACACTCCCGCCCTGACTCCGGTGCCTTCTCACCGAGCGTCAGGGCTTCGTGCATCTTCTCACCTCTCGTCCTGATCTTTTCTGCGCCTGCCTCTCTCGTCTGGCTCACACGATCCTGCTTTCTCTATTCATAACATCTCGCTACTTCTTCCTGATCTTACCCCCTATACATGCCGCGCCCTGATCCAATCGTGACTCTATCAGACGTTGCCTTGTGTTCTCGGATGCATCGTGAACTAAGTCTAATACTATTCTCTTATTCCTAATACTCTGAATTCCTTGAGTTGGCTTGAAGTCCTCATATTAACACCAAGCTCATCCCACTACCATTTCCCACATAGGCTTCGTTACGGGGCCCCGTTTCCGAGGAGCGGGGACAAAATAACATAGGTTATTCTGATTAACTGGTCGAAAAAATCATCCAAATCGGACAAGAACTGACTGAGATAGAGCTCTTTGAAGTT
>Ga0307509_10008038_pt1 | contig 13549 bp, 7 predicted proteins | sample 10_EM_MG_FD_202245 | JGI IMG/M metagenome (GOLD analysis project Ga0307509, IMG submission 202245) | Populus trichocarpa ectomycorrhiza microbial communities from riparian zone in the Pacific Northwest, United States - 10_EM | ecosystem: Host-associated > Plants > Roots > Unclassified | place...
TATAATTTATACAATTAACCTCCCTGTGGTTCGACCCCGGTCTTGCCGGGTTATTTATTACTTCGACACTCCTGCACTTGGGAGAAGACATCAATCTTTTGGTCGTGTCACTAACCCTCTTATAATGGCTGAGTGTTAGGATAGTTTTTGCTAATATCACTATAGTGGGATTTATATGAGTGTTTTCATATGCAACAAAAGCTGCAGCCACCTCTGAATTGATTGTTCTAGTGAGGTTTGGAAATAACATTAACCTGAAGATTCCTAAAGCAAGTATTCTGCCTTTTTCTTCAATAAATCTAGAGTCATTCTTCCTCGTTTCGAATACCTCTTCGATCATTTCCACTTTAGGTCCGTAGCACTTTTCTCCAATATCTTATGAAGATCTGGAACTTTGATCAATTCAGCCAATTTAGTTAGCACTTTATCGCACCTTTGGTAGAAGTAGATTTTGTATAGATTTTGAGGGAATTCGGTTAGTAATCCATATTCTTCCAAAGCAGGACATATGTCTATATTTCCAAAAGTGAAGCATCAATACTCGGGGTCCTAAAAATACATTAAGGCCTTAATTGTTGAATTCTGCACGGACACCTTTGTGATTTCCACTATCTCCTATATTTCTTTAAAAACTCATCATCGTGGATGCTTTTCATATATGAGATGAGCTTTTTCAAGTCGTTTACAAAGCAACTCATATTTCTAATAGGTGGAAATTTACTATCATCCAATATTAGACAATCCCTTTCTAACATTTATAGGGATTCAAAATCCAACCTATATTCAACAAAGATTATCTCTTTAATGGTGGCCATGTTATTAGCCCTAAGTCTTGCAATTCAAGATGTTTTGAGGGTTAAGCATGTCTTAATGCAACAATGTTTGTTTATGGAACATACTTTCTACAGGCATGTTCTATGTCCTTTTACGTGAGATATAGAGGTAGGCATTATCTAGTCTCAAAAAGGTCTCTTGTTGTCCCAGTTATTACCCTCGTGAAGGAAATATAGGGGTTTAATAGTTAGTGGGATGATATGTATATCAATATCACTACCAGTCTATGCATTCAGCAAAGAATTTGATGGTTTCATGAACTTAAACTATGACTAAAAGTCATAGGGTAAGTCACTACTTCCCCATCTAACATAAAATCTTCATGTGTGTGCATTCTAAAACAATATATCACAAATAAACTAGTGATGCATGAAGACATTAATCCATATCTAACATACATGCATAAGTAGGATAAAACATGCTAATATGTAAAAAACAATAAGCCAAATGCTAAATTTTAAACACATCAAATCAAGTAAACCACATAAAACACGCAAAGCCTAGTCCAAAATTGAAAAAAAAAATTCCCTAATGGAGTCACCATTCTATTGCATATGGGCGCGCGACGTAGCAGGACATCAGGATCGAAGAGTTGCCACCTAGTTGTTTGGTTCATGGTCACTAGAAGATCCAAGTGTACTGGTCTTATCAGAAATTTCAAAGGTAAGGGACTTATTATAACTAAGGAAGTTATTAGCTCCCCTAGCACACCTTACCTGAGTTAAAATGCATTGTGTAGTCTAGATATGGTTTAAAAGTTTTGATGGGGTTCTAACTGATGGTCTTATTATGGGCTTAGAATAAAGATTTAATTCCATGAATAAATCTGACATTTTGAATTTATTATGGGCTCATATGCTAAGATAAATTCTTATAGGTGCCCTAACAAGATTCACATATCCTATAAAGCAAAATGGTTCTCCACAACTCATATATTATGGTGAAAAATACTTCCAATTAAAATTAATGAATATCTAAAATAATCCTGAAAATTTTCTAGTCAACTCCTGATATTTAAATATCAGCCTACTTATAGGTCCAACATTTTATACTAGGATGTTGACCATTAATTTTCATGAATTAAAATTTTAGAATTATTGAAATATTGGCCACGTCCTTAAGAAATTTTACAAACTTGGTGTAAATTTCAAAAAATGTAAAGAAAAATCAACATAAAGTATTTTTCTAAAACCATGCTAAAAAATTTTCTCTCTCTTTTTTATAAATAAAAATGCAATTTTTATAAAGATTGAGCCGTATGCAACAAGCAAAAATTATTTTTTTTAGGATCATGTTTGGCAAAACCATATTTTTGTTCAAAACAAATCTAAGGATGTGTTTACCAAACATGCCCTAAGCCAAAATTTCTTTATCAAAATAGTAGCAAACCAAATAAAGCCTTAAGTATTTGACCTGGTTTTGACCCGAAAGCACTAGTTCAACCATGAACGAACAAAAAACCAAGATTTAACCCAAAACTAAATCAAAACAGAGATTTAAATCAAAACAAAATAAAAACTAAAAAAAAACGTAAAAAACATAAGATTTTTTAACAAAAACATAAAATGAAGAACAATAAATAACATTCAAACTCAAACCCAGCAACGTAAACATCAAACTAGACTAGATTTCAATCAACAAAATGCAAGGTTTTGTTTACAATCAAGCATAGATAAAAAATCAAGCATCCATTTACTTTGATTATTACTTAAACATCATGATTTTTATCAAAATAGATTTCAGTTCAAAACCAAAACCCTAAGATTAAAACCTATAAAAACATGTTATTGATGTATGAAAACCCTAGATTATTTACTAAAAATAATATACAAACTTGTAGAAACCAAAATCAAATTAAAATGAAACCTAAAAGTAACACTCAAGACAATGTTCTTCAGATGAACATGAAGAACATGAACCGGGGTTGCCTAAAAAACCCAACATTCACTGTCAAGCCTAAAAAATACATTCTAGGCCTCCAAACTAAGCTCTCTTAGCCCCAACAAGTTACATTATCATAAACAAACATGTTTGAATAAAAACACTAACAAATAACCTTAAATGATTAAGAATATGTATAAAATTTCAACTTTCAAAACTGCAGCCTTATTATCAACCAACAAAAACATCAAAACTCAATCCAAAATTGACTTTTTAAACACTTGAGACCCAAACTAAACTAAGAAATTAAGAACATGCATTAGCAACCTAGAAAAAGTTATCAAATAACTATTATTATCTTTAACAGATTCCAAAACTACTATACTTCATCAAAACCAAACACACAAATACCATTTAAACATCCTAAAAACATTAACAACAACTTCAAAACAAGATTAATCAATCAAAATAACATTTTCATTCATCAATCCATGTAAAATGCTAAAACACAAAAATAATGCCAAAAAAATTCAAAAACGACGTTAAACATTGAAAAAACATGAATAGCCAGGCCACATGGATTTCACCCTTGAGTTTGCATATAGTTATACCTTCTCTAAGCTTGTTGGTTATAGGTTGCTACTTCTCTTCTCTTTTCCTTCATTCTTTCCCTTTCACTTTCTATTCTTTCCAAAGCTTATTAGATCTTTTATGTTAGGTCTTTGAACCTTCACACTAGGGTTTTTTTATATAGACTATATGCTCATGTTTTTCATGAATAAAAGGGGAAAAAACATCATGCAAGGCTACATATATTAGAAATATTATCTAAAAATAATTTTTTTATTTTAAAAAATAAAGTTCATCCATATAAAAGATAAAAAGAATCATAGATAAATCATAAAAACTCTTCAAATTTAAATACATAACTAAAAAATAATTGTCATTTAAAACAGGCTCTCCAAAAAAATGAAATAGAGAAGGGGTACTAATTTAAATATAAATTAAATAATTTTAGAGAAAAAATTATAAAAAGAATTATTAATTTAAAAAAAATTAGAAAAAAAAAAATCAAAGGCCAGGCACTGCTGGGCCTGGCAAGCCAGGTGGCAAGCCCGCATGATTAGGCCCTTAATTTTATTTTATTTTTGCAATTAGGGCAGACAACATGTCATCAAACCTAATTTTTTTTTAAAAAAAAATCAGACGACGTGTCGCTTGCTGAAGTAGATAACACGTTATCTAATTTGCTCAGATTCCGGTCATTACAATGGCTGAAAAACTGGGGTTTAAGTTTTTTTACCCTAAAACCCATTTTTCAACCTATTGTTGACCTAAAACACCTATAAAATATTGTAGGAACCGAGATAAACCTATCTATGACTTCAGAAAATAAAAAAAAAAAACCGCCCAAAAAACCAAAATCAACTCAAATCCAAAAATCAACCCAAACTCAAATTTGTTTTTTCACAAACTTTAAAGTTAAAAAAACACCTAATATGAACTCCACTCATCAAATAGAACCATTTGACACAAATATTATCCGCTTTGGTGGCTTAAATTGGTGTCAACAACACTTTTATCTCTCTATCGCTGAAATCTGGCGACCTCTCTTTCTCTCTTCTCTCTCAACTAGGGATTAAAAAATAATAAAAATAAACTTTTATACAAAAATTAAACTGGAAAAATATCGAGGTACTGCAATTATATAATCTACGTGATTTTTAAAGTTTAAGGACCAAAATGCATCTTTTGCGAGACTTATGACATGCCACCCATGTTTGATGCCCTTTTCATTTCGGTCCCTCTTTTTTCAATACCACCTTTTCATAAGAAATCAAAATCAAAATCAATTGGTCTTCAATTAGGACTAAATTGTTGAAAAAACGTTCGGGGATCAAATTTTAAAAACACAAATTTTGCACAGCCCATCTATAATAATGTGTGAGAGGATGAGCAGTGGAGCCTTGCACAGTGAAAAACTCATATCTTTTAGAGTAATACTTAATTCGGTAACAAAAAAAACTATTTTTCTTTTCTATTTTCAGAGTTTTTATTTTCCTTCTAGTTTTTCATTTGCTATAAAAAAAATGAAAAAAATGTGTTGATTTATTAAAAAAGAAAGATGAATTTCTCCACAAAAAATAATAGAGATATGCCAAGATTATAACTATTTTTTTAATAAAAAATCAAAACTATAATTTATAATAATTATTTTAATATTTTGTATTTGTGATAATCTAATTATAATACTAATATTATTCCATCAAAATTATAAATTATCATAAAAAGCTATATTTGAAACTCAATTTTTTTTCTTTATATTAAGTTTATAATAAAAATTAAATTTATGATACTAATTAAATATGAAAATATAACAAAAATAATTTTAATCTTTTACATTGCTAAAAAACACTTATATATGTATATAGATTATACTGTTCATATTATTTTATTTAAAAAATATTTAAAATCTTGTATTGAAAAACTATGAAGAACCTCTGTAATGCATTTTTTAAATTTAGTATAAATTTGAAAATCTGGAAAACTAGTTTTCTAATTTCCTTGGTGGATATATATTGCTTTTGAACATAAAAATAAACAGGCCTAAATATCGTGCGGAGAAATGAGGATTAATCATACAATTTGTGTTTGTACTCTTAATTAATTTTGCCCTTTACTATTTTTATATGGTTGGTTTCTTTACTCAATAAATCTTTTTAATTTGGTCCCTCCATTAAATTGTTGTCCAATTCTTTGTGAATTCCAGAGACATTTTAGTTGTGTTTGTTTTGGTGGTTAATATTTTTTTTTTGGTAAGTTTTTGATTTTTTTTGTTTTAAATTATATATATATATATATATTTTTAGATTGTTTTGATAGGTTGGTATTAAAAAAGTTTTAAAAAATAAAAAAATTATTTTAATATATATTTTTTTAATATTTTAAAAAATAATAGTTATTCAATTCCAAACATTACCTTTATCTGGCGCATCAGGTTCCGTTTCAAGAATCCGTTTCAAGAATTGATAGTTATAAGTTGAACGGAAGGATTATATTAAGAAACGTGTTGGCGTAGAGGGGCAATATGAGTAATATCAAAGACTATAGGGACCAGATATGCGGTTTCCCATAAAACAGGAATAAATAAATAAAAAAGGAAAGATAGGGTTGTTAGGGAAGTATAAAAATCAAGCGGGGGGTTGTAATAGTAATAAAACAGGAATAAATACTGTAGTTGCATTTTAATTCTTTACTGACAGGTCCTGACATAGGCTACTGTCTCCTCCGTTCTTTAGTTGGTCACTCCTCCATTCATCGCCTCCCCTCCCCTCCCCTCCCCCTGCGCTTTCCTCTCTCTCTTAGAAAATCGACAAATTCGAAATCAAACCCTCAATAAAACCCTACCCCTAACCAAAATTCAAAAATCCTAATTTCTCACATCTCTCCATTTTCAATTCCTCTCTTCCACCCCCCGAAACCCTAGAATAAAATATATAATTCCAGATTTCATGTTTTATTTTGTTCTTCTAATCCTCAGTTTTGATTTTCGCGATTGGCAGGAATGAAGAGAGAGCTAGGTTTTGTGAGTTCACTCGGTCGGACGACCCAGTCGAGTTCCTCCTGTGTTCAACCATCTGACGATGATCTCAATAAGAGGATCAAAGTTACTAAGGTAAATGGTTTCATTGTCTATACTCGAGGAAGGAAGACTAGAAACAACAACAACAACAATCATGATTGTGATAAATTAATTGCGGCGGAGGATGATGATAGACATATTAAGAGAATTAAGAGCTTAGAGGAATCGAAAATTGATGTAGCAAATGCAATAAATGCTTCGATTAATGATGATAATTTTAAATGTCGTCAAGTTAATAACAAGACTGTAATTGGAGAGCATATCAATTGCAATAATGTCGAAAAGGGGATTTTTAAAGATGAGAGTAAGGGATCTCTGGCGATCAAAGGGGCAAACGAGATGGCCGTAGTTGTTTTTGGTAAGAATGGTGAGCCTAACAGTAATAATAGACCGAAGAGGGTTACCAAGTCAAAATTGAAGATTAAGTTGCAAGCAGTTGAGGTTACTGTTGAAGGACCAGAAGCTATTGAAGGTGAAGCCCTTTCTAGAGTGGATGTGGAGATGATAGCTGAAGGGAGTGCCTTGACGCCTCCAAAGAAGAATTTAGAGTTGAAAATGTCCAAAAAGATTGCATTGGATAATGTACCATTGACAGTTAAAGAGCTGTTTGAGACTGGTTTGCTTGAGGGGGTACCTGTTGTTTACATGGGTGGCAAGAAGGTATAATTACTTTGACACCCTATTCCCAAGTGTTTTACATCCTTTTTTTTTTTTTAATGCAGAGTGATGGTTTATGATTTTTTCCCTTTTGTTTTTCTGTGCTTTAGTTTCAGGCGTTTGGTCTTCGGGGCACAATCAAAGATGTTGGGATTTTGTGTTCATGTGCTTTCTGCAATGGACGTAGAGTGAGTATTCGTGTTGCTCTTATGTGGTTTGATATCCAGATTGGTTTCATATATTGAATGATCCTTCCATGTTTTTGCTTATTTCTTTTGTCGCATTGTCACTAATGTAGGTTATTCCACCATCCCAATTTGAGATTCATGCTATCAAACAATATAGACGTGCGGCACAGTACATATGTTTTGAGAATGGGAAGAGCCTGCTTGATGTATTGAATGCATGCAGGACTGCTCCTTTGGACTCTTTGGAAACAACTATTCAAAGTGCCATTAGTGGTTTGCCAGTGGAAAGAACTTTCACCTGTAAAAGATGCAAAGGTGAGCAATTTGCTTTTCTTTCATTTCATTAAAATTCTTATCGAAAGGATATCCAAAGCTTCTTGATGTTGAATCCTTTGGTTGTTGAATGATGTAGGTATCTTTCCTTCTATTTGTGTTGGCAAAATTGGGCCTTTATGCAACTTATGTGCAGAGTCAAAGGAATCTCATCCCACCCTAACTATTGGATCTAGTATAATATCTAGGTATGTGTTTTTTTTTAATGGTTATCAGTTGCAGCTATTAATTCCTGCACTTTCTGATTTCTAATTCATGCATTTTGGTGAACTAAGCTTGCAAATTTTATTTTAATCTGTTGAAATTTGGTTGTTTAAGTTCATGAAAGTAATGTAATTCGTGGGCTTTGGTGAGCTAGGTTTACTGATTTTCTTTATTTTTTCCCCTAAAACTGGTAGTTTAGGCTCAATATGATGATGTTCTGATTTATTGTTTATTGTAATGTTTTGTATTTTGCTTACTACAATAAGGAAAGTAGGATAATTTATTCTTGGAATTCATAAAAAGCTTTAGTGGTCCATGCTTCATGGTATGTTTGAATCACCTTAGAGAAAAAATTTAATAGATGTCTTTTTTAGAATATATGATGCATCATCGAAAATTTTTAATAGATGTCTTTTTTAGAATATATGATGCATCATCTAACATAATTTTCTCCAGTTGGTCTTATTATCCTAAGTTAGATGGTTTCATGCCTACTTTTAAAAAAGTGTCAAAACCTGCCATCCTTGATCTTAATTAGTTGGATAATAAATCTGAAGACCATAACATCTGGCCAGTTTTTATTAATGCTGGCACACTGTTCCTTTAGGCTCACATTTCTGTTAATAGATGTCTTTTTTAGAATATATGATGCATCATCTAACATAATTTTCTCCATTTGGTCATATTATCCTAAGTTAGATGGTTTCATGCCTACTTTTAAAAAGGTGTCAAAACCTGCCATCCTTGATCTTAATTAGTTGGATAATAAATCTGAAGACCATAACATCTGGCCAGTTTTTATTAATGCTGGCACACTGTTCCTTTAGGCTCTCATTTCTGTTTGTTTTTCCTTTGTTATCTCTTATTAAGTTCTTTCGGGAATGTGTGGGTCTCTGGCGTGCTTCTTGCAAACTTGTGTTTTGCCTTTGTATCTTTTGGTTATGTTAATTGCAGAGAAGAGTGATCTTTTGATTCCTGATTTTGGGTGCTTGGGTATGCAAACATTCCCACAATAACATCTGGCCAGTTTTTATTAATGCCCACTCTTCCTTTAGGCTCTCATTTCTGTTTGTTTTTCCTTTGTTATCTCTTATTAAGTTCTTTCGGGAATGTGTGGGTCTCTGGCGTGCTTCTTGCGAAATTGTGTTTTGCCTTCATATCTTTTGGTTATGTTAATTGCAGAGAAGAGTGATCTTTTGATTCCTGATTTTGGGTGCGTGGGTATGCAAACATTCCCTTCAGAAATTTTGCAGATGCTTTCATCAGTGGAAATTTGTCTGTTTTATGATGGGGATAAGTAAATAAACTCTGTTTGAGATGATCCTTCTATTTATATGGTTAGAATCAGGATGCTAGAGCAGGCAATTTGACAATACTTGAAGTTATGGCTTTAAACATCAAAGGTCACTATTACACAAATGATTTTGATATAATGTTATGTTAAACATGCAACAGATTTCGGAAGTCAAATATGTAATGGATGTTAGGATCATTATTATGCTTTAAATGGCTCACTTGTACAAACAGCCGCTTCCTTGCATAATACAATTTCAGACTTAAGCTTTGACTGTCATGTAATGCCTGCACATGTAAACGTGACTGTGATCTCAATCTAAAACAGATTTCTTATTGCCTGTATTGCTCGATGCAATCGAAATGCTTTATGTGAAGTTTGGCATATCACTCATATTGCAAATTTAAGCCATGCTCATAGCTTTGTGGTGGTTAATCTTTTGATTAGTGTGCATCATCTACCCTGTTCATGTCTATGGTTGGGCTTCTATTACAAGCAGTGTTGTCAAAAGGTGCTTAGGTGCTTGCTTAAGCGCTACAGGCAAGGTGAGGCCACATCGCCTTTATTAGCCTCAGGCGATGAATTTTAATGAAGCGCTGCCTAGGCGAGCGCCTAGCACCTCGTGCATTTTACAGGTTTGGTCTTTGACAACACTGTTATTACTTTAAATTTTCTTGTTTTGTTTTAAGGGTGAAAAATATAATTATATATGACTACGTTACGGTATTTTATATTTTCTAATGATCTAATCTTAATTGGGAAGATATATATTTTAGAGTTATATATTATAATATAATATAATATAATATTATACATATATATTTTTTGTTAATTTATAGCATTCTCCTTGGTTTATTCGAGTGTGCACCTAACCCCTCGGGCATTTTACAGGCTTGGCGCCTTTTAGCGCCTTTTGCCTTTGACAACATTGGTTACAAGGTAGCCTTCCCTCACCTTCAAAATCCTTGGTGTAGGATCCATTTTCAAGACTTTCGGATGATGCCATGATACCTTCCCAGCATACTGACGAGACCTAATTTTCGTGCTTATTATTGAAAAATATTTGTGAATGTTTTAATGTTTTACACCAATCCTGTGTTTTATCTTTTCTATTAACACAAACAGTGCATCTTTTGGTCAGACTTGAGCTACTATTGAAGGGAGTATAGCTTTTTCTAGAGAACATTATAATGTGCTGAAGCTGTATTTTTGCACATGGGGTGATTGCTGGTGAAATATGCTCACTGGCTGCTTGCCTTACAATTGGTTTTAGATGGCTGATTGCTTTTGGTTGGCTTTTTCTTCAGCTTACCATCATAACTGATGTTCAAGTTGACATGCTATTTAGATGTCTTTTCCAGTGGATAAATTAATATATAAATTAGCCTTGCTTGTTTCATAATATTTCAAGTGCATTGATATACCATGAATGTCCAGGTGTAATAATCATGATCTCAGCTTGGCTAATTGTGTTTGAAAAGGACTCAACAAAACATATTAGGAGAAGATTCTAAAAGAATCCACATGTCATGCCATGCATGCATGAAAAGTCTTGCACCAATTCTTTGTTTTATCTTTTTTATTAATACAAGTGGTGCTTCTTTTTGTCAGGCTTGATCTACTATCATAGGGAATTTAGCTTTTTCTAGAGAACATTAAAACGGGCTGAAGTTGTATTTTTGCACATTGGGTAATTGCTGGTGAAATATGATTACCAGCTGCTTTCCTTGCAAATGATTTTAGATGGCTGATTGCTTCTGGTTGGCTTTTTCTTCAGCGTACCATCGTAACTGATGTTCAAGTTGACATGCTAATTAGATGTCTTTTCCAGTGGATAAATTAATACATAAATTAGCTTTGCTTGTTTCATAATATTTCAAGTGCATTGATATACCATGAATGTCCAGGTGTAATAATCGTGAGCTAAGCTTTGCTAATTGTGTTCAAATAGGACTCAGCAAAACATATTAGGAGAAGATTCTAAAAGAATCCACATGTCATGTCATGTCATGTCATGCATGCATGGAAAGTTTTACATCAATTCTGTGTTTTATCTTTTCTATTAATACAAGTGGTGCATCTTTTTGTCAGACTTGATCTACTATTGTAGGGAATTTAGCTTTTTCTAGAGAACATTAAAACGGGCTGAAGTTGTATTTTTACACATGGGGTAATTGCTGGTGAAATATGTTTACCAGCTGCTTTCCTTGCAAATGATTTTAGATGGCTGATTGCTTTTGGTTGGCTTTTTCTTCATCTTACTATCATAACTGATGTTCAAGTTGACATGCTAGTTAGATGTCTTTTCCAGTGGGTAAATTAATATATAAATTAGCTTTGCTTGTTTCATAATATTTCAAGTGCATTGATATACCATGAATGTCCAGGTGTAATAATCATGAGCTAAGCTTGGCTAATTGTGTTCAAATAGGACTCAGCAAAACATATTAGGAGAAGATTCTAAAAGAATCCTCTTGTCATGCCATGCATGCATGAAAAGCATTTATTATACATCTCGTCTGACAAGTGCCATTAATACAGTAAATAGCTTCAGCTTTTTCTATTTTTCTATTTTTAAATTTTATGTCTCTGTGTGTATTATCAAATAAGGTTTGCTTTTTAGATGGTTATTTTGCATTTAGTACAATCTGTGTTATTTCAGCTCACCAGAACAAGTTTTAGCCTTGGAGTACTTCAAACCTGCTTCATTGTCTACTTTCTCACAAGATAATACTCTACGGAAGAAAAAAAGAAAGTCAGTATCCTTTTTTTTTGTCGTGTTTATTGTTTGCAGTGTAGCATATTAATGCTAATGTTTAACTTCTTGCTTTGAACTGCTAAGCAACTTTTTAGTTATTGTTTTCAAAGCATGTGGAAACATGCTGATGTATTTTAATTGTCATCTTGTTCTGATGTTGTACTCTGTGTTCCTTGTTCTGCTCTAGCTACTCTTTCCCTTGTGTATAAGATTCGTATCTTTGTGATTTCAGGTCTTCAAAAACAGATTTGAACAAAAGTGCTCCAGTGCGTGTGTCCTCAAGAATTCAATCCAAGATTACATTAAAGTCAGTATCCTATTTTATCTTGCTGTTGTGTTGCTTATTATGATATTGTGTTCCGGCTTAGGGTTTAATTTTCCTCTTCGGGCAAGTTCATAATCTTTATGGTTACATCAAAAAGCCACCTGTCCCACAACATTTTAGGTTGTACTCTTAAGTGGCATTTCAGTTTATGCTTTAGTTGGCAGTTTGCCATGTGCCTTTTTTGTACATTAAAGTCAGTATCCTTTTTTGTACACATGTTTAATCTGCATTAATTCAGACCAGAAGAACCAGATTTGATTGCAAAACCATCCAAAGTTGCTTCAGTACATCTCTCTCCACGAAAAAGGAAGTATAAGAAGATCTCACCAAGGTTTGTTTCATTTTTATCTTGTTGATATTCTGTTTGGTCTAGTCATGCTTTCACCTCTTTCTGGCTAGTAAATAGTTTTGGTTATTAAATTGCATGAAACATAGAAGCGTAGTTGTGATATGATATGGTCTTCATTAAAAATTATGCTTACTCATTTCCTTTTTGTTCCTTTTCAGGATATCAAAGTCAGTTTTATTGTCCAACTCCTTCAAAAATACAACACCGGGCATCTCTTCACAGAAGACATATCAGTGGAAAATAACAACAAAGTTGGTTTCTTCTTTCTTTTCCCCTCTTATTCTCTCCTTTCCTTCTTTGCTTTTGGCTTGAATGTTTCTTCTCATAGTTTTGAAACCCGACCCGGTCATCGACTCGGTCTAGTGATCGGGTCACGGGTCAGATGGGTTGACCCGGGTCAACCCGTTTCAACCCAAAAAGGAAAAAAAAACCTATATAAAACATTTAATTAATTACAAACCCTTGCATAGGCTCAATTATATATACTGGTAAAGCAGCAGCGAGGCAGAAGGTCGCAACAGTACCCCCCTCTATCATGCATGTTGCCGTTGGACTCCAAGGCTTGGAGGCTATCTACTCTGAAAGATTTCACATACATGTCTTCTTTCAAATTTGAGGATTTCTAGCTAGCATCTTCAGTTGAATGTTTCAAATTAATTAAGTAGGATAAAAAAATAAAATATTTACTACTATATATAAATATATATAGTAGTAAATATATATATAAATATATATTACAGGGGCTAGTACCAAGTTGTGTATCTTAAAGGGATAACTTGATAAGGAGCAGAGAGACGAAGAATTCAAGAGAGAGGAGCTTTCAAAGATTCCACTAATAGACTAAAAATAAGTGAATTAGCTAAATTATGATACCTAACTGACTAACTGTGGTATCTGCATCAGCAATGATGACCCGAGCAATTGCAGTAATTCTGCATCAGTGCATTGTTCATCTCGTTGTTTTGGTCTTTTAGCCAAAACAACGTCGTGTGACCTTTATACATATAAAAGAAAAAAGAAAGCCGGGTCACAGCCGGGTTTACCCGGGTCGGCCGGGTCCCGGGTCGACCGGGTTTCGCCGGG
>Ga0307509_10008039_pt1 | contig 13549 bp, 4 predicted proteins | sample 10_EM_MG_FD_202245 | JGI IMG/M metagenome (GOLD analysis project Ga0307509, IMG submission 202245) | Populus trichocarpa ectomycorrhiza microbial communities from riparian zone in the Pacific Northwest, United States - 10_EM | ecosystem: Host-associated > Plants > Roots > Unclassified | place...
GAAGAAGGTTTTTCTTTTACTTAATTTTGGGTTCTCTGTGTCTCTTTGTCTCTCTGCGTCCTCCCTCAAAGCTTTTATTTACAATGTTGATAACCCTAAAAAATAAAATCTAATAATTAATTGGAAGTTCTCTAAGGATTTTAGATATTTGATTTTCCCTTGTTTATTTGATCTCTTGTTATATTATTTCATTCTCTTTTTTATTTACTCATCATTTCACTTCCATTTCTTTTTTTTATTATTATTTTATAAAAACTCATCACACAATAATAAAATAAACGAAAGTTTCAAAAATAATGAAATAATCATAAATTGAGTAAATTGCATCAAAAAAAAAAATTTCTTAGGAATTTTTGTGTTTTTAAATATATGTTGAAAAATAAGGCTAAATGGGTTATGACACTATTTTTTAAATAGAGAAAAGTAATGAACAATATGATTTTTTTTTATACACAAGCACTTTTTAGCAATGTAAAATATTAAAATTATTTTTTTATATTTTTATATTTAGCTAGTGTCATAAATTTATTTTTTATTATAAATATAATATATTTTTTGAATTGACAATATAATTTTTCAATGATAATTTTTAAGTTGAATGAAATTAAATTAATATTCTATAATTAGATTATCACACATAAAAAAATATTAATATAACTATTATATACTATGGTTTTGATTTTTGATATATCACACAAACAGGTTTCCTCCCTCCTAAGCACCAAGAAGCCAAGTATTAATTAGAAGCAATCAACTGCAAATAATAAAAAGGAAAATTTCTGAAACAATTGAATTTTACTTCCTTACTAATGATGTTCATGTTTTTTAGAACAAAGAAGTTTCCTAATACAACTATAAATTTGCGTATAATTCTAAGTTGCGTAATGTTTATATATTCTTTATATATACAGGAAATGAAAAATGAGCATTCCTAATTTTTTACCTACAGACAACTACTCCTAATTAAGAAAGACCTCTATATTCTCTGCTTCTTCTATTTTTTTTTTATGAGATTTCTCCTGTGATGTCACAATGATTATTCTCTCATATCGAGATAATAAATAATATAGGTGGAAAGGACAAATAATTTTTATTTTTTATCAGTAAAATAATAGAATGGAAGTTGCCACCTAGTATTTTGATCATTAAGAACCCTAACTGGTTTTAGAATCTGGAAATGAGACTGATTTGCGTAAAGAAAATGTATTGGCACTCTTAATATGTCTTATCTAAGGTAAACTACATTGTTTATTTGTCTGATATAAACTAAGAAAAAGTTGTGTTTTCTAACTGTTGGTCTGTGTAAGATTTAAGAAAAGTCTTCCTCGATAAAAAGATTCTTATTTTATCAGGTTAAAACCCTCGCTATTTTAATGCTAACATAAAAGATAAAATCAAGAATATGTCTTATGTATAAGTTTATAATCTCACATATTAAAAGAAACAAAATAAAAATTTTTAGTATTTTTGAAATATAGACCAAAATCCTTTGAAAATTTATAAACTTGTTGTAAAATCCATGCAATATTTTTTAAAAAACATGTTAAAGTATTTTAGATTCTTTTAAAATGTTTAAATAACTTTAGATTTTTAGTCATACGCAATAAAAAAAAGATTTTTTTTTTAATTTTTTAGGCTTTGCTTGGCAAACACTCTTTTTTTTCTTTGTAATAAAACTACCAAAAATAGATTTAAAGGGTGTTTGTTAAACACAATCTTAAACCCAAAAACTCTTTAACAAAAATTATGGTAAGCCAAACAAGATATTAAACCCTTTAATCCACTTCTTCTTTTTAACCCGACTGGGCTGACCTGAGTTTGCAACGCGGTTTTTGTGAAGTAGTTTTTACATATTTTTTTAATTGAGTTTCATAAAACCCTGTTTGTTTTTGCGTTTCAAAAGAATTTTTGAAAAAATTTAAAATTTTTTAATTTTTTTCTTTACTTTAAATTGATATATTTTTTGTGTTTTCAGATCATAAATATTTTATATATATTTTTTACTATACATAAATTTCAACCATAATTTTTACTAAACACGTATTTAAATTTAACTAATTATATCTAACTATATTTTTTAAAATTTATTTTTTTAAATTATAATCATAAAAAAAAAACTCGTATCATCATTACTGTGTCAGCCGCCGCCAACCAAGGATGATTTTTCCAGGCAGCGGAGTGTTGATTTTGGGGGCACACAGGGAGGGGACGCACACACGTCCGTGCTTATGGTGATGGATACATTGACATGTCTGCTAATACAAACTGGGGGTGCCCCACGAAACAACATTTGCTGCTTCTCCAAGAAAAAAAAATAATAAGATTGATGAAATTCAGTTAACCTTTACGCGCCACCAGGTACTTACATCCATAGCTTTTAGACCTGGTATCATTCAAGACCTGAAATTCAGATTTTAACTGGGTTATTAAGTTAATTTTTTTTAAAAAAAATTAAAATGAAATGGTTTTAATAAAAAAAAATATCAACGAGTTGTAATTAAGTTTTTGACCGGGTCTTGCCAAGACACACCAGGTTTTTTCTTTCTCTGTTTTTTTTTCAACCCGGCCCGGTTTCAGCCCCGGGTTGACTGGGTCCCGGATCAACCCGCTGGGCCGGGCTGGATTTTTAAACTATGGTTACATCCTATTAGTCTTATTATTTTTTAACAAATATAAAACCGAACCGAATAGAGCAATTCAGTTTTTTTTTTTCATTCAATTCGGTTTAAATCTTTTTAAAAGAACTGTATAATTGAGTTTTTTGTTCCAAACCTAAACCATTTGAAACAATGCTCGTCTCTCAAAGTCTGAGAAACACAAATATGTACTCATTAATTTCATTACACAACAATCAACAACATCGAGGAACAAAAATCAATAATAGATATGTTAATCTTGGTTAAGTTAGCAGCTAATTTAAATATTCAATAATAAATTTTAAAGATAGAAATCAATAACAGATCATCTAATTCAAGAATTAAACTTTTTATAGATATGATAAGATGTTCACAGTGTAATTATGAGGGGTGTAGCTTAATTAGTCAGGTCCTGAATTTGCTCCCTACAGATCACCAATTCGAGTTTCACAAATCTCAGGGCCATTGAAAATTTACATAGTTATTAACTTCAGAGCCCGTGAGATTAGTCGAGGTATACACAAGTTAACCCAGACGCTCACGTTAAAAAATAAAAAAAATATTCACAATGTAACAAATAAAAATATCAAAATAATATAATATCAAGAAATACAAATATGCATTTATTAATTCCATTACCCCCCGATCAAGGAATAAAAACTTATAACAAGAATGCTATTCCTAGATTAAGTTATTGAATAAAATACAGGAAAAAAATACACCACACAAAAAAATATTCTAACATTTAAGAAATCATTTGGAAATCTAATTGTACCCGTGTTTTTAAAAAGTTTAATTTTTTTTGTTAAAAATTAATTTTTTTTTGTATGTTTTAGATTGTTTTGATGCGCTGATTTCAAAAATAATTTTAAAAAATAAAAAAAATTATTTTAATGTATTTCAGTATAAAAAATACTTTTAAAAACAATCATAACCACACTCTCAATCAAACCCTAAAATTGATTAAAGGAAATCCTGGTTTCAACCTTATTCCACGTCAAACAAAAATACAAATTCACTGGCGACTTCATGGGTTGCCATGCAACGATAGGGACCCACAACGCTTCAAAAATATCCACAACAATTAATAATTTTACAAATCATTTGAACCACAAGAAGAGAACAATAATATTATAAATTATCCAACAAATTAAGGAAAATAAATAATATTACAATTTATTCAAAAAATCAAGAAATTTATGTGTTCGGGTTCAAAAGCGACCTTGAAGCTGTCAACGTCGACCGAAGCCGCTGAAATCGAACCAAATAGAGGTGGCTTGTGCATGTGAGTAGTGACGGAGATACTGTTGGACAGTGATGGAACATGGAGTGCACGTGTCGAATGTTGTAATGTTGATGTATTTCATCTTCTTTTTTGCTGTAAAAATGTAATTTAACCAAATTAAATTCTAAAAATTATAATTTTATCCTCATACTTTAATTTTTTTCTATTAAAGTTTAAATTGACTTTAAAAATTAATTTTTCTTACAATTACACCCTTAATAAATTCAAATAAACCTTGTATTAAAAAAAAAATTCTAATTGAGTCCTTAAAAATTAAATTTTGAATTTTTCTTCTCAAATTGAATTTTCTTTGCTAATAGAACTTTTATCAGTAAAAAATACACTATTGAATTTTTTAATCTCGTATATTATTCTCCTCAACCATTTTTCAACAATTTTCTGAGCGTTGTATTATACTCTTCTCACTGATATATATATATATTTTCCTCTAATATTTTTTGATTTTTTTGTATTTTTTTGTATTTTTTGTTTATACCGGGCTCCAAAATGGGTAACAACATTATGAAAATATATAATTATTCCCATGAAATTATTAATTATTATACATATAGTATTACTAATAACACAAATGGTTTGCTATATATATACACATATTAAGATTTTTCGTAAAAATAGATCATTTCATTGTTATTTTATGGTTAACACAATGGATTTGAATTAAATTATGTAAAATACAACTAAGGTTTGCACTAGTTAGTTAATCTTTTTTTTTTAACAATACTAATTAAACCTCAATTGATGTAGTTGGCCAAAAAATCCTTTTCTTTCTGATTTGGTTTTCGTTTTTAATTTTATACACTAGATTGTGCAGTAGTAATACCTTTACTTATTTGTGTCTCGTGCACTATTTTTGAGATGGAAAATATTTTCTTGTAATATTAAAAAAAAATACTATACAATATCCTTTAAATAAATAAGAGAGGTTAAAAAGATTTTTTTTATTGGGGTTATTCTCATTCATTATAAATTATATATTGATAGACTAATCTAATCCTTAATTTTAGTAAAAATATGGACATATTTTTTTTTGACATAATCAAAATAAATGTTACTGGAATGTTGTTTTCTAATTATTAAAATTGTCTCTTATTGGTTTCTAAAAAACATTGAGAAACAAAATATAAAAATTAAAAATTAATTCGAAGAAAAAAAAAGTTGATAAAAATTGAAGTTCTTAAAAATTTTAATTAATTTATTAAAATCTTGAAATATCTTGAAGAAAATAACTATAGTGGCCACTGTAGGCTTACATGGTCGTTAATTTCAGGGTCCGTAAGATTAGTCGAGGTGCGCGCAAGCTGGCCCGGACACCCACATTCATAAAATAAAAAAAATTAATTACATGTTTGTTTTGAAGTTTTTAATAAAAACATAAAATTTAACTATAATTTTAAGCAAATATTTTAAATATGTTTTTAAGAATAATTTCAACAACATTTTTAATTAAATACATATTTCAATCCAAACAACCACAACTAAAATTATTTTTTCTAAATTTATTTTTTTAGAATCACTAACACAAAAACTACCTAAAAAAACAAATCATCCATTTATATAAAAAAGAAATATAGATTTTATTGGTAAAAAAGAAATCTAAGTTGTGGAAAGTGCGAAAGAAATAAAGCAAGATAGTAAAAATAAAAGATGTTCACTCAAGATAGAAAAAGAAATTGAGTGCTGATAAAAGCAAAATAAACAAATCCCTGCATTATGATTTTTCCATTTTACCACCCCAAACTCTTACATAATTATACAACCGTACTTCTCAAAGGTGACTGACACACACATTACCCACACATTTATGAATATATATAGGAAGGTAGTAAATGGAAATCAGAGAGAGAGAGAGACAGAGAGGTTTCATTTGGCCTCACTAATCTCCTCCTTCACAACCTCTCCTTTTGGTTTAGCCTCTCTCTCAAGATCTTCACTACCACTCTATCGGTGGGTTAATTTGGTACAGATTTAGAGATGAGCATGAGGTTTCTTTCTGGTTCCTCTCTGACTGCAGCTGTTCCTCTGCTACTTCTTGTTCTTGTTTATAAAGCGAATGCAAGTGGGTGTGATTTCTTCACTGGGACATGGGTTGTTGATGGATCTTACCCACCCTACAACGCCTCAGCTTGTCCCTTCATTGAAAGAGAGTTCAGTTGCCAGAAGAATGGCCGTCCTGATTCTTTATACACCAAGTACAGATGGAAGCCACTGTACTGTAATTTACAAAGGTATTGTTTCATTCCTCTCTCCCATCCTATGCATGACAGTTTTCTGAATTGCGTTGTATGACAACTGTGGGGATAATTAGCATAATTAACAGGGGCTCATGGCTCATGTTTAAGCATCATTATTCCTTTGTCGAACGTTTTATAAAACAATAATTACAGACGTTAAAAGCGGCTCACACTACAATCGTACCCATCAATAAACATGGTTTGGCAGCTGGCACGCCTGTGGAATCTTTTGAGTAATGTTGCTCTTGGCAGATCGTCAAAATAGTTTTTTTTTTCTTATATGATTTGAAGCTATCATGACTTCTGTCAAAACTCTCTCTCTCTCTGTTTTTTTTTTCTTTTTTATTATCATCATATAGATTTCGTAGTTGATTGTATAGAGTGATGCCCGCACTTGGATCCAATCGTTGAGAACACAGTTGCAGAACGCACTTTTTACCCACTAATTACCCTCTACCTTTAATTTTTTCTACTCATTCAATGAGAACGAAGACAGTTGATTCAGACATGTCTCCCTGGCACCTCCCTCTATGAACTGAGTTGTCACTTTCACACACAGGTGACACGACCCAATTATTTATTACTCTGGCGTTTTTCTTTTAAGAAAACGGGCCAAAGTACGTGGCCCAATGAGAACAAAGCTCCTCCCTTGCAATGATTTGCAAAAGAGTGGGAATGTTTAGCTGCTCAAGGAATCTGTCTGCCTGTGATTGGCCACACTGGGCGGGTGGTCTGCCTTCTTACGCTTTGTTTCATCGTGGGGTCGGGGGGGACAACAGATTCTCTGCTAGCATCGTGGGGATGAAAAACAGTACAAAAAATGATGTCAAGCTCACGGCAATCTTCGGTGGGAGGGGTATCTTCCGCACTCCTCTTCAGGGCTGCGCAGCCACCTACGCTGTTCAATGAAGTTGATATCTCCGTGACAGTTTTTGTTACTAATTACTTGAAACTTGCACGCCAAATTGGTTCTTTGACTTGTGTGGAGGAAACCTACTACGAGAATTAATGCTCAAATGCAATTATATATAATTTATTTTAAAAAAACAACATTATAGGTTTTTTTCATTGATGATACTGTTGAACCAGCTTATACACTAATTAATATTAATTTATTTTTTTATATAAAAAGAGAGTTGATACTGGCTTTGTAGTGTGATGACAACACAAACAACAAATCTTACCAACAACAAACACTTGACGGAATAAATGGAAATAACAACATAGGAATAATCCAAGATTAATCGAACTTGATGTTTTGTCTACTTTTGTAGGTTTAATGGAGTGGACTTCTTGGAAAGATTTAGGGGGAAGAGCATCATGTTCGTGGGTGATTCTCTAAGCCGAAATCAGTGGCAATCATTGACATGCATTCTCCACTCTTCAGTGCCCAAAGCCAAATACAATTTAACTAGACAGGGAGACGTCTCCACATTTGCATTTCCGGTATGCACCCATCAATCAGCAAGCTTTTTCTTCTTCTTTTTCTTCTTTTATAAGATAAGATTGGTTTAGAATTAAGAAAAAATAGTCATCGATCAATGCATCATGTCACGTGAAATCATAGTCTGACTTATGCTACAGACATAACGTCTTTCAAATCCAGGCAGACAAGTTATGACATATGCTTTGTCTTCATCTGTCCAGCCATGTGGCCCTCTAGGTCACTTTTCTTTGTTAAGCGGCTTCTGGAAAAGGGCCTGCTATGCCGTTGGGTTTCCTAGAAATTCCCATTGGCGAGGCTCCTTTTGCGATTCTACTGAGCTTTTTGCCTTTTTTTGTTCTTAATAGAGGAGACGAATCGATTTGGTAGCATGATAGGATCCATTGCTATATATCCACACAACACATGTATAAACATAACATGTTTTCCTGTCGCAGTTAATTTTGTTGAATTATTGGCAGTTCTCATGAACGCCTCAAGTAGCACTGCAAGTGGGATTAGTCAGAATTTGACTTGGATTTAACGAAACAGGACGAGTCCTGGCTTTACCGAATCGCTTGTTCCTGTGGCAGAGGGGAAAATCACTTGAGGTTTTTTAACATTTAAGATCTTGCAGGAGTACGAAGTAAAAGTGATGCTTGATCGCAGTGTCTACTTAGTAGATGTTGCGCGTGAAAAAATTGGTAGGGTCTTGAAGCTTGATTCAATTGAAGGCAGCAAGCTATGGAACGGCATTAACATGCTTATCTTTAACACATGGCATTGGTGGAACCGCAGAGGACCCACGCAACCGTATTGTCCAAAACTAGCACTGCCATTTTCATTCAGAATGGCGGCAGAACTTTCTTCTTCTTTTTTTAAGGAAAAAAAAAACTTGAAGATGAGCTGAGTACTGTGATTTTGCAGATGGGATTACATTCAGGTAGGGAACGAGATTAAGAAGGACATGGATCGTATGCTTGCTTTTGAGACGGCACTGACTACATGGGCTAAATGGGTGGATTCAAACGTTGATCCTGCTAAAACCCTGGTTTTCTTCCAAGGAATCTCTCCTTCTCATTACAAGTACGCTCTTTAATTGTGATCACAACATTAATGAATGTATACGTTCTACAATTAATTTAAATTCCATTAGGCTAAATCTAATCATAAGGATGAATACGATTAATATAATAAATTTCATTAATGAATATCTCGTAGAGAACAAAATTAATTAGTTTTGGTGATCCTGTCTTAGGCTAAGTCTAATCATAAGAGTGAATAGGATCCTAAGAAAGTGTTTCTTCTTGTGTTTGTGGTTCAATCTCTTTTTATTTTTAAATTATTTTTTTTCATAAAGAATCATTAAATTAGTTTTTTATATACTTTTTGATTGTTTTGATGTATTAATATATATAAAAATATTTTTTAAAAAAATATTTTAATATATTTTAAATTAAAAAATACTTTTAAAAAACATCCTGCATCATCCTTGTATTATAAGATATAGATTAAGCTCCTAATCTTCTTCATACACTACAACAATATTGAATTTTAAGAAACGTTATTATATAAATTAAGGTCATCACATCATTAACATGTATTAAAACACTTTAACATTTTAGTGTAATAATAAGCATTGAAATATCAAGGTTTTTTTCACTTTAATCCTCAAAATTTCTATTGATTTTTTTTTATTTCAAACTCGTTTTTTTTTTTAATTTTATCATCTAATATGGAGTTTACTAGATATTGAAGTTTATAATTTGTTTTCAATTTGTTTTCTATGAAGTTATCTTGATCACATAATTTTAGTCGCAAGTTTTATAAGTTAATCATATTAACTTGAGTTATTATTCAGTATGTTGATTTATGGATAACACAATAGATACAGTCTAGGTAATGATTTTTCAAGTTTTGAAGGCAATTGTTTGTTATCTAAGAATAAAATATCTTTCACCAACAATTTACTCATCCCATTAGAGATGGTAATTTAACTCAAACCATAATGATATCAAATCAAATCAACATAAATATGTTATATTTTTTAGTTATTTTACTAAAAAGTAATAAATAGGGTGTATATATATTATTATTTTTATTTTATGTTGAATAATAGATAATATTAAGGTAATAAGAAATACTTGAACAAATTTAAAAAATAATTGTATAGATGTGAATATCTAAAATATTGTATTTGATAAGTGATGAACGGTGATCATTTTCGGTTCGGTTCGGTTTTTAGGACAAAAACCGGTTCAAATCGGTTTTGGCTCGGTTTTTTCGGTTTGGCTCGGTTTTTTCAGTTTGGCTTGGTTTTTTTTTCTGGTTTGGGTTCGGTTTGGTTCAGTTCGGTTTTTTCGGTTTCAGGCTTATAAAACCGAAACCGAACCGAACCAGTCGGTTTTTTTCACGGTTCGGTTTTTTAGTTATTTTTTTCCGGTTTTCTTAGTTTTTCGGTTTTTTTACTCACTCCTAACCGATACTGAGTATTAGCTGTGCAAGATTCATAGTTTGTCTTCTAGTTCATTTTTTAAACAAGTTTCGTGATTTTTGGGTGACATGCATGATCAGCAGCTCTATTGGGAGTTGTCATGGCCCCTTTTTACTTGTCTTCATATTGGTGTTTTTAAGTCTTGTAGATTTTGTCATATCCTTTTTTTGGTGTGTTTTAATGGTGAGTTTCCCAACTTTTGCGACTATTAATAAATTCGGTTTATTAAAAAGAAAGAATTATATCAGTAGAATGTTTTCTCCCCTGCCTAAAATGCAACAATTCTGGGTTTTTTTTTTGTTGGATAATTAAATTAGTGTTTAATTGTTTTTAACAAATTAATGGTATTTTTTTCTTTTCGCTACCAGTGGGACCCTATGGGATGAACCAAGCGCTAAGAGTTGTGCGGGGCAGAAGCAACCAGTCGCCGGCTCAACATATCCGGGAGGGTTGCCACCACCTGTAGAGGTTCTGAAAGGTGTTTTAAGCAAGATTACAAAGCCTGTCACTCTGCTCGATGTAACACTCCTCTCTCTGCTACGAAAGGATGGACATCCTTCAATTTATGGTCTAGGTGGGTCGACCGGACTGGACTGCAGTCATTGGTGTCTTCCCGGTGTGCCTGATACTTGGAATGAAATCCTTTACAATCTAATTATACGTTGAAAATACATAAAAATTTATTTAGGATGAGGAAGTTGAACAATTTCTTACATGAATTATATGGGGCATTCATATTTTTCTGAGAAAGTATCAGACGCGTCGAGAACTCATACGTACATTCTTGCATTCCTTTTAACCCTTTCACAATCTGTCCTTGAATTCAGCAACATTTGTATTAGATGTTCTTAAGAATCAATTTTTAAATCCTTGAGTAGTTTTACTCCTTGGTGTAATAAGGATATTGCACAAGCGTACACGCCCTCTGTTGGGCAGAGCATTCGAAATATCGTGCATTCTTCTCTTTTTTGTGTGAAGATATTGGTTACGCGTTTCAGCAGGCCTAATGCATGAATGCACGCTATGTAGTTTGCCTCTCTTATAGGGCAACGCTTGTTCATTCATCGCCCAAGGATTGCTAGCTATTTCCACAGGATTACTGTTCTGTTCTTTTGTTTCATGGGACATGTCTAACCGATCTTCTTCTTCTTCTTTTTTTTTTTAACGTTTGGTGTCCGAACCAGTGTACATGCACCTCGACTAATCTTATAAGTCCTGAAATTAACGATCATGTAAGCCTCTAATAGCTATCATATTAACAACCACAGAACTCCAACATGAGACCATAGAGGAATAAACTTCTTGGTCCCAAACTTTTACCACTAGACCACCTACTAAATGATTTATTATTATTATTATTATTTATTGTTGTTGTTATATAAAAAAAACTTCAAACTTAAGATCTTTTAAAAGGAGGGATTTATAACATTTCAATGTTATACCAATGATCATTAATTTCCAATAAAAAAAGATTTACAAATATTATAGATTCATGGAAAATCTACTCATATCAACAGTAAAGGTCTAATTTTATTACAATCATACAGTATTTTATAAACGAGTAAGGATATAAATTCATGGAAAATCTGCTGAGAAAGCTAAAATAAAAAAAAAATTCCTAGAATTGTAAGGTCTAATTGACCAAACACTAGGGTAAAATTAAACAACACCCAAGAAATAGAATGTCTAATTGACCGAATTTAAAACATAAATTGAGGTATTATTTAATAATTGATACCAAAATAAATAGAAATAACTGAGAGATTTTGTTAAGAAAAAGAAGTGCAAAATTAGAGCATTTCAAATCCAATTTGGTTCATTCATGTATGACAACCCATTAACGGGGGTTCTTCTTATGGATAAAAATCTCTAACCTATTAATGGAGATTTTCTCATATGCATCTATTTCTCAGTTTTTTTAGTTTGATTTTTTTCTATTTATTTATATAAATAATTATAAATTTATTTAATTAGATAACAAGCTTTTTCAATTTATATTTAGATAGTCAAATAACTATATACTCTTCTATCTCTAATACAGCCACATTTGCAAAAATAAAAACATTTGTTGCGACATATGCAAACATTTAATATGGGTTTGCGTAAGCTTAGAATAGCTGCAGTATTTTAATGAGGGTGTTTGAAAACATAATAATAGTAGTTTTTTAAAATATATTTTATTTAGAAATATAGTAAAATAATATTTTTTATTTTTTAAAAATTGTTTTTGATATTAGTAAATCAAAATAATCTAAATATATATATAAAAATAATTTAAAATAAAAAAAATAATTTTTTTAAAATAATTTTTAAATATAAAAATAAACAAATTCTAAAATGTTCTATGATTCGTAACACCATATGAGGCAAACTGCAAAGAGCAGCCAATCTCATAGATATTATACTGTTTCTTAGCAAGCACTTCAATGATGTTTCCCCCCCATCATTCCCCTTCCAGCAATGGCAGCAAGATTCAAGATTCTTTCCTTTGTAATTCCCCTATCATTGAAGGAAACTTTCCTTAAAAGGATGACAACACAGTTGTTGTGGAGAGAAATTATGAGAAATTAGACTTTACGTCACTAAAGAGTTCCTGATGCCCATCTACACAGACTATAAAATTTTCAAAATAAAATAAAAATTCTTTTTTATCAGAAAATAAAAGAGAGAAAACTGATTAGTCATGAACCCCAGCATCTTAGAAAATTTTTAATATGGGGAAAAAAAAGATATTTTCATTTAATCTGAATATTCCTAAAAGCTTATGATCATATGTAAAGGCTAGACCATTTCTTATAATTTCCCAGCCCTTGCCCATTTGCTCCCAGGCAGTGTGAATCAATATGGAAAATGGGTTTCGCAGCTTTTGCTCCTTGTTAACTTTTGCTCTTGGCCTTCTCATAATTTCATGTCTTCGACAATCCAATGCCACACTTTTATATGATAACTTGGGTGGTTCAAAGTTAGGTGGTTGTGATTTTTTCCAGGGTAGCTGGGTTGAAGATGATGCTTATCCATTATATAATACATCCGCCTGCCCTTTCATTGAGAAAGAATTCGATTGCCAGGGAAATGGACGCCCAGACAAATTATATCTCCAGTACAGATGGAAGCCTGTTGCCTGTGAATTGCCAAGGTATTCGTCATCTCCTTGCTAGCTAGCTAGGTTTACATTCTTTAGAAATGGCTTTGACTTTGGATACTGGTTTGATTTGCGCATAGTTTCTTTGAATGATTAGTGCTGGGATGTGGATTTGAGGGAGATTAAATTCTGTACTGTATGTTTAATTACATGTTTTTATCTGAGTCTGGGACATGAGGAGTCTGTGAACTGAAGCTTTCTCGTGGTGCTGTTAGATTCAATGGCGAGGATTTCTTGACAAGATTCAAGGGGAAGAAAATTTTGTTTGTAGGGGATTCTTTAAGCTTTAATCAATGGCAGTCACTCACATGCATGCT
>Ga0307509_10008041_pt1 | contig 13548 bp, 15 predicted proteins | sample 10_EM_MG_FD_202245 | JGI IMG/M metagenome (GOLD analysis project Ga0307509, IMG submission 202245) | Populus trichocarpa ectomycorrhiza microbial communities from riparian zone in the Pacific Northwest, United States - 10_EM | ecosystem: Host-associated > Plants > Roots > Unclassified | place...
AAATCACAAAAAAGCACCAAAAAGCACCAAAAAGTGTGAAAAAGCACTGAAAAGTAAACTAGGGGTTTTCCTGATGCAAGCTCCGCTCTTGTTTGGCAGCAATTCAATGGGATTCAATCCCAATCAGTTTCTGTATAATTAGATGGCATTCACATAGTTTGATGGGATTCAATCCTATTTGAAAGTTTCACTGTAAAACCAGTAGTGTAGATGGAATACAATCAAATCAGAACAGATCAGAACAAATCAGAATGAATATGAAAGAATGCGATTAATGCAAACAAATACGAAAGAATGCGATTAGAAGGAGTTAGATGGGATTCACTCCCGATCTAATGTCAGTCTCACTTTCTAATTCTGTCAAATCCGATTATATACATCTACCAGATTCATTCACATTCGATCCGATTCGCTCCATTTCTGACTGGGTCTCACGCCCCGTTACGATTCCCTCCGCGTGCTCCCGGCCTTTCAGGTGCGCGGCCATTCCCCGGGCCTCTCTCTCCTCTCCCTCTCCTTCTCTCCTTGTGCCTTTGCTGTCCCTTCGGGATTGCGAACCCGCCTCGGATCTCAAGAACTACCCTCCTAACTAACATAGTGTGGAGTTACCTCCTGCGATACAGTACCTCTCGGAGTTCCTCAACAGGATTAATGAAGGATGCAGTTCAGGTCCCTATGCGTACAGTTGATCGGGTGTCCCATTGCAAATACTCGTAACCATATTTGCACATTATTCCCCACGGGTTCCAGTCACTTACGATACACCGATACACCCCAGTTGCAACTATCTGCTGTCAAATCGGTACCCCCGGTCCAGCGTTTGCCAGTGCCACGCGATTTCACACTTTCCGTTGTGCGTGCCCCAATCTCTAGCGCCACGTCTCTTCCATCCAGCATTTGCCTTCTGATTTTGTGAGCTCTTGAAGAATGGTGGTCCCATTGTGTGAGCGGCCGCCACTCAGATCTTGTCGTTGACTTTCCAACCACTTACAGTATGTTTATCTTCCGCGAGTTGATCCTAATTTGTCCCACCCCCATTGCTCGAAATCGACAACTACATTTTGCAAACCCGAAACAAACTCTCACCATTATCTCGAGCTGACCCTTTGCGCTCTACCTACTTCACAACTTTGGCCGTAGCATGACTGGCGCTCCACAAGCTAACAAATGAGAACGAAGACCTGGAGGAGTCGATTTCTCAGTTGAAGCCATACTCTTATTTGATCCCCAGATCGGACATGAGTCACATGTCGTCACGGAACAGGGGCCTTGCCGTGCGTACTAGGTGAAGTTGTGCAGTGAAATGGTGATTGGAAGGAAGCTGGGAGATGCTAGTGGTTTTTGGTGGAAGTTAGTGTTGTTCGGGATCATTCAGTTACACCGGACCTCGGCCCTCCGGCACGGAGTCGCCTTTTATACGGCAGGAAAGGGACCATACATAAAAAGCGGGGATTCAATGAAACAACAAATATCCCATTGCTCAGGGAGAGGCGGTTTTTTCCATGGATGGAGAGGTGAGAAAGCTGACACAAACTCCGGTGCCATTTGTGGGCGTACAACAAAAGTACAGCAATGAGACGACGAATGACAAAAAATCATTACCGCGCATGGGAATCGATCCCATGCCACTTGATTTCAAGACAGGTGTACTTGCTTGCTTTCAAGGCAAGCAGTATCGAACCCATGCCACTTGCTTTCAAGGCAAGTGTCATGTCCATTGCACCAGTAGTGCTAGTAGTGGGTCTGGGATATGGATAGGAAGTTGGATGAGAATGAAACCTCGTATCTATTCAAGCACAGCATCTTCTCTGATTTAAAAAAGACATGGCATTCTATATCATACCCGCCATGTGTCTGCGTGATACGAATTCAAACGAACTGGCAATGCAATTGAAAAAAAAAAATCATCATTGAGATTTGCATGGCCATTGCAATATCGATCAATCATGAACCACCTTTTTGGCAACGAAATGTGACGGAAAAGTCTAACTGTATTTATGGGAACAAATCCATTTGTCGCATCGATGGTTGGGGCTTGTTGGGGGGCTGTGTACCGTTTCCAGGGTATCTTTCGTTTTGTCTAATTAGCAGGTCTTCCCGATCCAGGTCAGCTGACTCCAAATCAGCTCTGTCCCCCTGCGCCTGATCCGAGGTTGCTCCGGGCGCACAGTCATCATGGCGCGTTAAGTCAGCATTAGGGCCCGCCTCAACAGTTTCTGCATAGATAAGGAGCTCAGTAGATTCGTTATCATTCATTGTACACACAGTTACGAAGCCTGTTCAGATCAAAACATCGAGAGGGTCTTCTCGCCAAGGCAAGGTTGGGAATCATGATCCAGGATCAAAAGATAAGCGAATACCCGCTTCCATGACAACACCATCTGATTCAACACGTGACATGGTCAAACGCGAGGTGCACATTTGGGCGGTTCAAAGATAGGAGATGGCTCGGTCGTATAAAATGCACTCGCATCAAAAGGCTATGCATTGCGTTTGATACTGGGCCGCAAAAATGTGTGTACGCATGATATGTAGGAATGAAAACGGGATGATACTTGGCAGGTACCATACCTTTAATGGACTTCTTGGAAATCTTCCACAAGCCGGACGCACAGCAAAAGACGTAGTCAAACCCAATGTACGTACCTTTGTCCTTGGCGATACGCGTGGCCATTATGTGAAAGAAGGGCTAAAAAGAATGTTAGCCCTGGTGATTCCGCGGTCGAGGGATCGGTTTGACTTACCACAACCTTGATCATCATGCTGCCATTTGCAGCGGCAAAACCAGAGCACCGGCGGAATAAACAAGCTGCGCGACAATCGTACTGCTCAAACCGCCAAAGGGTGCAAATTTGTCAACCAAGGGAGATAACATACGAGACAAAGAATACAGACACCCCTATGGTACCGAGTTTCATAAACACGCCCGTGACAGGAAAAATTATCATGCCATCTAGAAATCACGTGATATTAATCATTGGAGCGACAACACGCATATGCATCGAATGACATACAAGGAATACCGCCGAGGATATTGAGCAGTAGTCCAAGGGTGACAGCGGGGAGCGCACACGCAGCCTCGGCACCGGTTGACTTGGCACGGGCAACCCACTTGTGAGGTGTTTAGTGAGCGACTTGAGGAGAGGAGAGGAGGAGCGGGGTACGCTCTGTAAAGGATATCGGTGAAGATATAGGGCATGTTGTCGGGAACAGCATGTACTGCTGCCCCTCATGTGGCTGGTACGTGGGGGTTGGGGGGAGTATTCTCCTCTTCCTCCTCGGCCCTTTCCCGGGACGGACTACGGCTGCAATATCGTGCCATGAGGATGCTCCGGTTCGATTAAGGAGGCGGCTGTGAAGATCGAGCCTGAGCATCGAGAGTCGATATTGAATTAACTGAAGATGAGATGAGGACGGCGTCTCAATGAGCTCGTGGGGACGTTCGGGCGGAAGGGCGTGAACGGATTCCGAAGGTTGCGGGAAGATGAATGCAGGAGAGCTAGCCTCGCCGTCTTGCATCAACGGAGCTTCAGAGTCTGAGACAAAGGGAGTGGGTTGTTGTGGGCTGCAGTATAAAGATAGATGGGTGTGAGAGAGAGGAACGCCTGACAAGGGTACGGTGTGGGCGCGAATGTCATCCTGTGGATGACAGGCAACAAAGCTTCCGAAGATCGCGTTCGCGGAATTTGCGTGGGACGGGACAGGGTTCAGGAGGCTAATAACTCGGGATCAGCGAACGTGGACAGGAGATGACGAATGTGGGTCATAGGATGTGGCGGCGGTACAGTAGTTAAATAGAATGGCGACGGGTGAAAAAAAGCCATAAGAAGAACTCACCCAGCCCGTGACGGGCGAACGGGAGAAATCATGTGCGGTAAGGCGCTGAATGTCGCGGGGTGTCTGTTGGCCATTGTGTCCGTAGTTTTCGATTCTTCATTAGCTTCATTTAGCGAACGTGCGTCCATCGGAGGATCGATCCCTCCGGCCCCGAAAGCGCACGTCTCGCGCTAATCGACATCATGCAATCGAGGCTTCTCACTGCAAAATCCGTGTTCTTTTCTGCTTGTCACTTGGCCGAGCTTACAAAAGAGAGCATTGCGGGCGAAGGCCTGCAGCTGGCGGGAGCGGTTCCGTATTGCGGGTTCCGGAGCGTCGTCGGGATTATGACGGACCAGAGTTTGCTGGGAAGTTTACAGGTCGATGTTCTCGGATAGGTGGCAGGAAATGGCGTATTGCGAGGGAACTCTTCAACAAGCCTTCAACACGCCCGATGGATACGACTCGGATGCCAGGCCATTGCAAATAATTACATGAATTAATTATAACTTAACCATATTTGCGCATTGGTTCCCACGGGTTCCACGGGTACGATGATACAACGATACTGTAGTGGGGACTATTCATCATCAAATTGGTACCCCTCCGGTCCAGCTTTTGCCACACGATTTCACGCTTGTCTTGTGGGGGTCCTAATCTTTAACACTCCATCCCTTCCGTCCTAGGGCACTTGCCTTCTGATCTTGAAGAATGGCGGTCCCATCGCGTGAGTGCCAGATCTGGTCTTCGATTTCCCTAACACATTGATCCTAATTCGTCCTAGTTTCTTCGCTCGAAATCGATAACAGCATTTTGAAAACCAGAAATAAACTCTCGCCATTACCCCGAGTTGACCCTTCGCACTCTACGAACCTCACAGCTTTGGCTGTGGCACAATTTGCGCGCGATGAGCTAACAGACGAGAAAGAAGACCTGGAGGTGTCGATTTCTCTCTCAGTTGAAGCCATACTCTCGTTTGGTCCCCACATCGGACATGGTTCACAAGTCGTCACGGCCTTCTTCAACCTTGCGGTCTCACTTTTCCATCGCTCACAGAAGCTCAAGCAGCATGGCGATAGCAAGCACTGTGTCAGGTATTTTCGTTACCTCAGAGACCAGTTACTTGATACCTCCTGCATCACAAGGGGCCACATTACAACGGCCTTCGCGCGGGCTTTAGCTAATCAGGTCCAAATGGAATCCATCGATCCAACGCGGAATATAGGAGAGATGGCAATGATCTGCCGCGAGCTTCTTAGTTTGGATGCTTCAGATGAACTCCTGCTTAGCGCTGCTGAAACGTTGATCAAGGCCATTGGTGAGGAACCGATGGACCGACCATCTCCGGACCAAGCGATTGAATGTCTTCGTGAAGCGAATATCCGCTTTCCTGATTCAGAAAACGTTTCCATTAGACTTCTCATTTCTCTCCAGCAGCACTTCATGATAACTCACTCACAGGCTGACTATGAAGACGCAATGTCAATCGCGGACGGATCCTTCACTCATCCGGGGTCTGTCAAGCTTGCTTCGTCTGTGGCCATGGGGATTGCACGATCCAGATTCAACTTTTGTGGGAATCCAGAGTATCTAGAGGAGGCAATTCTTCGCACTCGCACCTATCTTAGGACGATATCTTCCGAAGATCCGGAGCGTCAAGAAATGAGTCGTATCCTGGAAAGCCTGGAGAAGGCCCGCTTCAATGAATTTCGTGTGGCAGGCAATTCGCGAGCAGCAGATGCCGGTAACAAAGAGGTTAACAACCATCCATCACCCTCACATGTGGTTTCCCCTCTTCCGATAACTAGACCGGGCATTGGCGAAGTTACACCGATGACACAGGGTGTGGGAGATCCTCATGATCTCATAGCCTTACTCCGCCTGTTGAACCAACCAACCGATCGAGTGGGGATCAATGAAGCTATGGAATGCTGTCGGCGCTACCTTGAATCATCTCAATCAAGCAATTTTCTCACTTTGACGATTAATGTACGCTTGGCCCAACTCCTCATCCATGCTTTCCACTCCACACACGACATGGCTCATCTCGACGAATCAATTACCTTGCTCCGTGACGTCCTCAAAAGTCCAGTTACACCATTGGCCCGTCTTGATATAATTCGACCGCTTATTTCAGCCTTGTCTTCACGATTCATGCGGTTCCGTGAAACGATCGACGCTGAAGAAATGATGGATCTATTTTCCAAAGCCGCCGCCGACACATATGGGAACATATCCGACCGATTTAACATTTCTTGTCAATGGGCAGAGTTCGCGCGGGATTATGGGGATCATCAGTCCACCTCTACCGCATATGAGAGGGCTGTCTCATTAATGAAAGACTCTTTGACGTTTGGTCCTACCCTTGAAATACAACACTATCGTCTTGTCTCAAGGCGCGTTGATTATGAGACGCTGCCATTGGAATATGCATCACATCAGGTCGATATTGGTCAACTTGAGCAGGCCGTCGAGACTCTGGAACGAGGAAGAGGCCTTCTCTGGTCTGAGATGCGTGGTCTCCGCATGTCAATTGACCAACTCCGTCTCGTAAACCTACCCTTGGCCGCGAGGTTCGCAGCTATTAACAAGGACCTTGAGGCTTTGACGACGACGAGCTCAGCTGGTATCTGGCCAACTGAAGGCCAATCCGACAATGACGGGTTGATGGACCCGATCGGCCAGCTGGTGGTCAAACAACGAGCACTTGTCGCAGAGCGCGACGGGCTCATCTCCCAAATCCAATCACTTCAAGGCTTTAGGACTTTCTTGAAGACACCTTCTTTCGACACCCTCCGTTCGGCCGCTGAGTGTGGCCCGGTCATCATCATCAACCACTCTGCACGGCGTTCAGATATCATTATTCTTCTCCGCGATTCACCACCGCTCCTCGTTCCTACAGCCGACGATTTCTATGACCGTGCAAAGGAGTTGAAGGACGACTTATTGAGCGCACGTGGTCATGGCCTTGATTCGGACGAATATGATGACGCTCTGAGCTCCGTACTCAAAAACCTTCATGACCTCGTTGGTCGTCCTGTCATCCAGAGACTCCACGACCTGAATATACCGGAACAGTCCCGCATATGGTTCTTCCCCACTTCTGTCTTTTGTTCCCTTCCTCTCCACGCCATGGGCCCAGTCAGGTCAGAGTCTGAAGGTCGAGTCAAGTTCTATTTCTCAGACCTGTACATCCCTTCATACACTCCAACGCTTAGCGTACTCATAGAATCCCGCAAACTCCGAGCGCGGCCACTCGACCGGCCATCGATGCTTCTCGTGATACAGCCCGATGCGGAGATACCAAATGCGTTGCAAGAGATGCGCGTCATCCAGTCTGCTGGCCTGTCTACGGCGACTCTTCTCCAGGAAACGGCAACGCCTGGCGCTGTGCTGGAACACCTCATGGATTACCAATTTGTCCATATATCATGCCATGGCAATCTCAAGACAGGAAAACCATTTGATGCATTTTTCACACTCTATGAGGGCGCACGTCTCACGCTACTCGACATCGTGCGATCGAGGCTTCCCGCTGCCGAATTCGCTTTCCTTTCTGCTTGTCACACAGCCGAACTCACAACAGAGAGCATCGCAGACGAGGGGCTGCACCTCGCAGGTGCGGTCCAGTACTGCGGATTCCGGAGCGTTGTCGGGACGATGTGGGAAATGGTGGATGATGACGGACCGGACCTCGCTAGGAACTTTTACGGGTCGGTGTTCTCGAATAAGTGGCAGGGAATGCCATATCACGAGAGGACAGCCGAGGCTCTGAGGGATGCCGTGAAGCTGATGAGAAGAAAGAGAAAAATAACTTTGGAGCGATGGGTGAACTTCGTTCATTACGGTGCATGACTCGGATTTGAAGGGGTGTCTCTTGGTCCTCTCTATATATTTTTGAATGTTGTCACGACGATACTTGGCAGGTCCTATGTACTTCTCGGAACTCTCCAACAGGCCCAATGGATTAATGAAGGATGCAGTTCAGGTTCCTGTGCGTACCGTTGGCCGAGTGCCCTCATGTGAGGCAGATTGCAAATCATCATCACTATATTTGCACATTGTTTCCTGCCAGACGAGTACTACAGTACTACTAGTAGTAGTCACTTCATGATACCTCACCCCAGTGGCGACTATCCACGATCCAATCGGTATCCCTCCGGTCCAGCGGAGATTTTTGCCACACGATTTCATGCTCGTGTTGCCAGTGTGCGGGCCCCAATCTGAGCAATCTCTAACGTCCTATTCCTTCTGTAACGCAGATGTATAGTCCACATGAAAGTTCAAATAAGGATTTTGAAGGATATCGGTCTCCTTTCAGTTTAATGGTAGACTTTGCAATCCAATTGATTGCAGTCGGGGCTCCCGGTAATAGTTCGATTAAATCCTCGTCCCTTTGCAGGTGAAAGCGTTCCGCTGCCTTCAGGTCAAACACCGTTGATACACCGTGGGAATTTATTTCCTTCCTGGCTTCCAGTTGGCTTCCTTGGCTCTCTGCTGGGACTGCCGCTGGGAGGACCTTGTTTTCTGCACAAAAAATGAGGGCTAGACCTTTTGCCGCGTTTCCACAGGTTCATCAGGCCTGTTGTTGCACCTTTGTCACCAAACGCTGACTATGTTCAAATCCCATCGTCTCGATTTCGACTTCCTCCTTCCAGGAATCGTCCCGTCTTCCAGTCGGTCCGTGGGTTGAAGGTCCACAAGAAAGGATACCCCAGGTCCCCAGGATAAAACGGTCCTTTCCCAGATTCGTTAAGTAAGATCGCATTTTCTCGGTTCGTTCCCCCACTTTCAAGTTGACTCCCAACCAGCAGTAATATTCGATTCTTCCGCTTCGGTTCTCCGTGCTTTCTCAGTCCCATGGACGTTATGAACCGGAATTGGTTGCTTGAGCCGCACTTGCCCGATACCGAGGCCCTTCCACGCTTCCTCGTCTAGGGAGTTCTCGCTAGCGCCACTGTCCAGCAGCGCTATCTCTTCGGCCACTCTCTATACAGACTTGAAGGTAAACTCCAGTTTCATCACGTTCATCCTTCTAATATACACTGTACAGACTTCTCCTTTCTCCGCTCCATCGTCGGCCAATGCGTCGAGCGGCATTAAAAATCCATGCCGCCTTCCATTACACGGTCCAACAAATCGTCTTGTTCTTGTTGATTCAGAATCTTCATATAGTTGATAACGGACGCGGGGTCGTAGGCAGGAGCGGGTCCAGGTGCGTGGTTGTTTCTTTCTTCCTGTTCGTTGCCCTGACCTTCTTGGCCTTCCGTTCTGGCCTCGACGACTTGCGCCCGTTCTGTCCTCCCCCTCGACCGTCTGCTCCATTCACCGCCGCCGCTGCCACCATCCTTGATTGGACAATTCTTTGTTTGGTGACCTTGGCGGCTGCACTGGAAGTACCGGCCCTCATTCAATCGCTTCTAGCGTTTTTCCTTGCTCAACCTCCGCCTTTTCATCCTCCGCCTCCGGTCCCCTCCTTCTTTCCGAACGAGACCACGTTGACGTCCATGGTATTGGGGTCTCTTTAAGGCTGCTGACGCTGTGGTCGTCTCGGTGGATCTCATCGGCGATTCTGGCAGGTGCTGAGGAAATCACCGCCGTGCGATCCCAGGCTGGCAAACACCATCCTGCGACGTTGGACTTTGTGTCGGGCAGCGGCCTGCCATTTGTCGACGGTGGTTGGCATTGGGTCGCGTTGGAGGATTATCCAATGCAAGCCTTTTGGTAGGCCTTGTTTGAGCGTCTCTAACGACCCTCTTGCGTTCCTTTCCCAACCAGCATTTTCCAGACGCGCTACCTATGGGCTAATATTCTTTCACGTAGTTGACAAGGTCATCATCGCTCAGGATCCCCTCAAACGCTTCATCAACACAATACGTCCTGGGGCATACGCACCCATCACTAAAGTTGACTTCAAAGCTCTGGATAATGTCATAATCAGACTTGTCGGTATGCATGGATCCAAGGTTGAGATTGTACGCTTGTTGCGAGCTCTTAACGCAGTTGGCGAGGACATGTGCGTCTTTTTCTTTTTCTTTCGTTTCTAAACCTGACAATTACATCCGCAGTGGTCATTTGCTACTTCTGCCAACTGAACTTGGTGGTTCCAGGCCATCCCTATCGTCTGGTCTATACGTCATCACTGCTGGAGAGACGGGTCCTACTCAGGAACACCATTTTGTCATCTGTTGGCCTGAGGACTCAACTTGGGACGACTCAGCAGCTTCTTCAGTTTGTCGGAACAGTCACGTTTATGAGGTGAAGAGCTGCGGATCGTCCTTTCTCTCTTGGTCTATATCATCCTCATACCTTACGAAAATATGCGATCAAGTGGTTGCGCTGTTATCAGTGGAGGACTCTGCGTCCATAGTCTGGGGGGACGATGATGACGATGATGAACCTATGGATGTCGACGCTGGTGATGATGACCGACTATTCACGTATGAGGTCGCAAAGCGGAATGAACAGGAAGAGAACGCATCGTCACGCGCCGGGTTTCAGGTACTTGCATCCACTTTATCAGACTCAAAGTCTACCGCTGACTCGGACTTTACCAAAGATGAATTCACGCCTCATTTCGAGCTACGTGGCTCCTGCAGACTGTCCCGTGAATTCATCGATCTTCGTCCCTAGTCTTCTTCATGGCGAAACTGCTCAAGGATTCTGGACAGCCTCCTCTTTCCCACAAACAACTCGAAGTGGTTCTCTTGTCAATACAACTTCAAGTGTCACGAGATGCCATGCATGAATGCTGCGATCCACGTGTTGACCGTTGGCCAATGACAAGGCGCAATACTGGCGCGATCCGCAGCGGCGATGAAACCCTACAGAAACCCTATTAGGCGGATGTCAGCATGTCAGCACCCAAACTTTGGTACAGTACCATGGTCAAGCCCGTCCTTCATATCTCTTCCCGTTAACCACCACCATCAATGACATCGGCCTCCTCCCTCAGGGCAGCACACCTCTACCACAGTCGCCCTCAAAAACGATCACCCGAAATGGATACAAAAGCTATCGTCCACAGCGTTTTGGCGGACGGCACAGAGCATATTGTTTCTTACGGCGGCACAGGCCAGTACAGCAGAGACGGAATGGCCGCTTCAGCTTGCGGACTCGCAGCGTTGAATTTCACAAGGTCGCCTTCTCCATCGAACAAGACAGTTTGCAAGACGCAGCTCTTCTGCAGGCCGTATTAGTTCGCGAGTGCTCCGAGGTGCGAGCATCGTACAATCCCCTGCCTGAGCACAGCCTTATTTCCCCAGGAAACCACCGCTATATGCGCATCACGGTCCGGTAACCTCCACCTTGACGTCGAAGATATCTGTCGTGTCCCATTGTTTGAGAAGACCTTGGAGCTAAAGACGACTACCTACGGCCAGCCTGGGGTCTCAGAGTTCAAAAACCTTGCTCACGTGAGTACACGGCATGATCGCGCCTCGAACGCGGTGGCTAACAAATGTCCCCGTATTAAGGGAACTATGCGACATCGACTCATCCAGGGTCGCCATTATCATTCACCCTCCTGAAATCATAGCCTGCTTGAAAGTACGACTCAGGAGCCGAACCGTCTTCATTTTCGACCCTCACCCGCGTCCATCCCATTCCAATGGTGCAGGGATGATGACCAGTCCCTCGATCGAAGGCACTGTCCGCCGACTTGCCGAACTCCTTCCTACCGTCGACCTTCGGGACAGTTTCCTTCAATGATGCGCTCAGCTCCTAGGCAATTACAGTGGCCACGTGTTCGTACCACACGGTGTCGAGATGTCCACGCCGACATTATAGCAAGCGGTTCTCAAGTCCAGCTAGGCCTAATTATCCATCAGGCAGAGCTTGCCGCTTTGCGCCCACAGAACGATCTGTTTAAAAGCGAACAGCAACGTTTGGAGAGTGGAATCGAGGAGGTGGAAGTGCGGAGTCGACAGCAAGAGAGGCGGATTCAACAACTCGAATCGTCTGCACCCAACTCCAGATACTACCATCCTTCCACGCCACCAAGACAATCCTCTTCTTCATAGTCGTCGCCGACGCGCTTTTCATATCATCCGTCTTCCTCTGAGGCGTCGACCTCACCCTCTACGTCCACTTCTACCTTTGCATCGTCTTCCGCTGGCCCATGATTCGATCGCACGCTTGGTCGCCATGGCAGCCCACCTACCCCGCCCGTTGATCGCGAAGATGGTCTTATGTATGCTTTGCGTCCGAGTCTGCGGCGCGAGTATGATGACGAAGATCGCGCTCTCTCAGTACAACGCACCCAACTCGCTAATTGTTCAGGACTCCTTCGTACATTCCTTACCCCTCTTTCGCTTAGAATTCCCGCTCTGCCTCTTTTACCTTCCTTTTCTACCTAGCCATCGGACACGGGACGACACCGCTGCCTTTACTCACAGTAGCGTACTTGTATATAACCACCCTCGCTGGCCTTGGCCAGGAGAGCGATCAACCCAGGACCCTATCGATGAAATAGACTCTTTCCCGTTCTCGTTCGCGTGTCCTCGCCATCTCAAGCTCTCCTTACGCCCTGTTGCGATTCCCTTCGCGTGCTCCCGGCCTTTCCGGTGCGCGGCCACTCCCCCCTCTCCTTCTCTCCCTCGCGCCTTTCGCTTTCCCTTCGGGATTGCGAACCTGCCTCGGATTTCAAGAACTACCCTTCGAACACACATAGCGTGGAGTTACCTCTTGCGCTAAAGTACTTCTCTGAACTCTTCAATAAGCCCGATGGATTTGTGAAGGATGCGGTTCAGGGTCCCTATGCAACCGAGTGTCCCATCGCTAATAATTATAACTGTATTTGCACATTGTTTCTCGCGGTTTCTAGACGAGTACTACAGTACTACCGTAGTAGTCACTTTACGATACCCCACCGCAGCGGCGACTATCCACTACTGAACCAATACCCATCTGGTCTAGCGGAGATTTTTGCCACACGATTTCACGCTTGCGTTGTGCGGGCCCCAATCTCTAATGCCCCATCCCTTCTGTAACGCAGATCTAGAGTCCACATGTGGTTCGAATAAGGAAGGATGAAGAAAAATATGAGATAAGACCAAAAACGCACAATGGACTGGGTTTGAGGGAAGGAGAGGGCCACGGTTGCCCTCGAGAGCACACAAACGGGAAAAGAGATGGGGAGGATGGGCTGCAGTTGACTGGCCTTGACGAGGCCAGCCGCGGGGGTATTTATATGCAAGGACGAGACAATACCAGACAAAGTATTCTACGCAGAGGTGAGCTAAAGCGGAAAAGGTGAAGAGACCAACTTGGTGCTGCTGGCGACAGGCCACGCGGTGTCGTAAACAAAGTACAGCAGTGTCCGAAAGTGTAAAATTTACTAAATGGCCATAAGGTGCACGACGTTGAGCGCGAGAGCGACGAGGGTGGGGAAACGGTGCTGCGGTGCTCGATGGTGGTGTCTAAGATCAAACTGGGAAGTAGAGCCAGACGTCTAAGGCAAATGGATATAAGAAAAACATACGAAATCGTCCTATATACAGTAAGCCCTTTCTATCACGGCGACGGAGTCCCGAACTGAGCTTGACCAGGAAGGGGCTGCGAACGGCGCGAGCTATATGGGGCTGCGGCCTGCGCAGGGCAGTGCGCACTTGCGGGTCGGCCGACGAGTTGAGCGATCCGCGTATGTCCGGCGATAGGGCTTGGGCGCGGTGAGGGACAAGGCTTGTCTATTCGAGGGAAAGTGTCAATCTGATGGCAACGAGAGATCGGAAG
>Ga0307509_10008043_pt1 | contig 13547 bp, 6 predicted proteins | sample 10_EM_MG_FD_202245 | JGI IMG/M metagenome (GOLD analysis project Ga0307509, IMG submission 202245) | Populus trichocarpa ectomycorrhiza microbial communities from riparian zone in the Pacific Northwest, United States - 10_EM | ecosystem: Host-associated > Plants > Roots > Unclassified | place...
AGATCAAGAAATCAATTTATCATGCTAGATATGACAAGTCTTCCTCCATCACCATTAAATATGGATGATGGACAAGCTCAAGTTTAAGATCCTTCAATTGAAGTTAATTTGAGGACTGAAGATAAGCCAAAACTCATGTTTATAAGTGCAAATTTATCAAAAGATTTTCAAAAATGTTTGGTATCACTGGGATACACATTATAAAGACTATTTTCTTGGGATTTTGATGAAATACCTAGTTTAAATAGAAGTTTGATCAATCATCCATTCATAATCAAGCTTGTTTTGAATCCATACAAATAACCTCCACAAAGAATAATTCTAAACATGATTGATCATATAAAAGAGAAAATCAAATGACTACTAGAAATTGAATTTATTAGGCTAATAATATATATTGAATGGATATCTAACATAATGTCAAGATTGAAAAAGAATGGCAAATTATGAGTTCACATAGATTTTGTTAATCTTAATATATGGATCCTAAAAATGAATATCCAATTTCAATGGTTGATAAGTAGATCGATCCAACATTTGACAATGAAATGATCAGCTTTATAGATTGTCATTCTGGCTATAACTAGATCTTTATTATAAAAGAAGATATATTTAAAATTGCTTTCAATGTCGTAGTTCAATAGGAATATTTGAATGAGTGGTAATAATATTTGGTTTAAAGAATGTTAGTGCTACTTACCAAAAGACAATAATCAATCACAACATAGAGGTTTATATTGGTGATATCAATGTAAAATAAAAGTTTAAATCCACTCACCTGAATGAGCTATGACAGCCTTTGAACAAATGAGGATGTAAAATCTATAAATGAACCCATTAATATGTGCATTTGAAGTGCAAGCTGGTAATATTTTGGGCTTCCGAGTGCATTAACATGGCATAAAGATGGATAAAAAACATTAGAAATCATGGAAGAAAGAACTTCTCTGAATAAGAAAGAATTTTAGAGGCTTATTAGTAAGGTCAATTTACTAAGGAAATTCATTTCAAACACTACAAGGAAGATCAACCCTTTTACTGAGTTGTTGGAAGGAAAAAAAAATTTGATGAGTTTTAATGGAATTAAAACCAATAAACTGCTTTTAAAAATATAAAGGCTTATCTCACCAAATCATCTTTATTATTGACCTTACCAAAACTTGGAAAACCCTTGAAGATATACATTTCAGTAGCAGTAGTGTCAATTGACAGCATGGCAACATAAAAAAATAGCTTTAGGCATGAACAAGTTATGTATTATCCTAGCCATATCCTTATAGAAGTTGAAGAATGTTACACACTTATAGAAAAACTATGTTTGCCCATGTATTTCACCTATATTAAGCTATGCTGATATATGTTACCAATTGATGTTTATGCAATATGTAAAACAAATTTGATAAAATATATGTTGTCAAAACCTTTTTTAAAAGGTCATATTGGTAAATGGACATTAGCACTATCTAAATTTAATCTACATTACATTCCATGAAAAGTAGCTAGAGGCTAAGATTTGGTTGATTTCCTAGTTGATCATATGTAAATAAACATTGACCATGAGAAAGAATAAAACAACAATACCATCATTATAGAACCTATTTCATGGCAATTATGGTTATATGGGTTGAAAACGAAGAACAATGTCGTGTAAGGTGGTGATAATATCCTCAATAGATCATTAAGTGACCCATCTTTTTGGCTTAATTTTTCTTGCACTGACAATTAAGATGCATATAAGTTCTTAATCATAGGTCTTTAAATACAACTAGAGTTAGAAGAAAAATTAGTTATAGTAACAAGAGATTCATTACTTATCATCAACCATTTAGTTGATGAATATAAGAGTGAACATATTACCTTAACTTTAAATCATATAGTGGCCATAAACCTTGTTTAAAGGTTTTCTAATCTTGTTTTTATTTTTTTAGTGAGACAAAATAATAAAGAAACCAATGGCTTGGCTTAACACATGTTAGAATATAGAGTGGCCTTATATCATCATGGGATCATCCCTATAAGAATTATTGATTGATCAACTATTGTTGATATCCAACATGGATGTAAAAGGCCATATAGTTATTATGAATGATGACAAGCCCCACACATATAATTTCAATAAAAAATTATTTATTCATCCCTCTAGAGAGTTTTTATTGCTTTTCTTTACAAATTTCTCTCATTCTTCATAAACATGTCATTTTCTTTGTGTGGTGTTGTTATAGAGTTGATAGCCTTTACTTAAGGTTCAAGGTTTTAGATCCCCACACTCTGCTTGATTTTGTGAGGTTGTTACTTGTCTTTTCTTAGGATTATGTTCCTATTGTGTAGTATTTTTTTAATCCTTATAAGGAAAAAAGTTAATTGGTAGTCTATTATTCAAAATAATATCAAAGTGATTTACATATTGGTATGCTCTATAAGACAAAGATTCAACTATTTCATAAGATAATAGCTATTCCTCTAAAGTAAAACACAGGTAAAGTTATATATTAAATGAATAATTAGTATAAGCAAAGGAGAAATGTTAGCTTTTTTATAATGAAAAGCCTGACAATCCATATTCTTCTCATATATTGGTGGATCAACTAGTATCACACATGCTCAAATATGAGTCTTCATTGCCTAATTCACCCCTACAACATAGAACTACAACTGAACAGACTCTTAGCGTCCCCTAGCAGTCTTTCATATTTTTATTGATTCTAATAGGGTCATCACCACCAACAACAAATAGACATGTTAATGTATAAGTTCTTTACACACAACCATATACATATCATATATACGGATTTGATGACATCATATGATGGTCATAACCAGCTATGGAAAACTCCATCCAACCAACCATGATTGCACTTTAAGTAACATCTTATTATCAGTTTATAAATCTCTCTAGTGCTAATTGAAGGGCTCTTTAGATGAAGAAGAGAACATAAAAGATATGACCTACCACAACAACATCGTGGTGGTCAATGGAACTATGTATATTATATTTGATTAGTTAGCTTAGATAAAAATGAGATGCATTAGAATAGGTCTTGTAACCCATGAGCATATACACTTAGAAGGCATATCTTTAGGAGTTTTATGACCACAAACACTCTAATAGGGGTGATTGGAATGAATATACCTTATATAAAAGGGTACTTCCTAGTGTGACAGACATAACAATAAATATATTCCAACTTGAGTGTGATAGCCACTAATAACCACAAGTCAATTACTTGGCCTCATAAAACTTATATTCCTTCCAACAAGCTTCTACTAGGTAACTCTATGCCATATAGGATGTGTTACAATAAGAAAATCCCAATCCCTTTACATAATAACCACCTATTATTGAAAAAAAAAAGAAAAAGAAGGAAGGGATAGATAAAGTATAACTAACATAACATTTAAGAGAGAGAAGGGTAGGAATTGGACAAATAAAAAGTTCTACTAACCATCATCCATAACATAACTGGATTGATAGGTTGCATGCAATCTCTAGAGGAATAAATATTGTAAATTTCAAGCAATTATCTACGAAATATAACAAATCAATAGGAGAACATCACCAAGTTCACTAACCAATACGACAATGATGCATCAAACCTTCTTTATAAATTTGAGTTTTTTTTTCATTATTAACCAGAACAACTTTTCTTTGGTTATCCACATTTCCACTCAACTCAATTAACATTTAGGAAATGATGGAAATTTCTTTCCATGAACATTTATAGGATAGATCCAGAGGTCATGTTACATGATTTAGCCAAAATTTTCTAGGATCTAAGAAAGGGTACATAAATTATGCTCTGTGATTTAGGACATGTGTTATGGCTATAACTAAGTGTGAGTTCATAAAGTTACTATTAAAAAAAACTATAGTGGAACATAAGGAAAAGATTCATAAACACCAAGTACTTATATATCCACACTCTTATAAATGATGTTACTCATTTTGAGAAAATGGTAGCAAAAATGGTAGAAAAGAAACCATTGAGGTGGACATATCCTATTAACTATTTAGACAATGTTGTGAGTGCACACTTATTTACTGATTCATACTCTTATAGGAAGTTTGAGGATGTCCAATAGTAGTTCATATTGATTATAGAAGTAAAAGATGGAAGATAGTTTAAGATTATATCATTAAGAAAGCCTAAAAAAACTACTAACCCCGATATCAAAGATGCAAAGGCTACCAAAGTAGTAAAAAAAAATAAAAAGTTTTCTTTTAACATAAAAAAGCTAAAGAAAGCTTTAACTAGTTGATACATAAAAGGGGGGGATTTAAACTTCTTCGAAATCACACTATCCTTATTGACAACAAAATTCAAGAGAAGAAGTTCTTTAAGTGGCATGACTTTTAAAAACATGGCATTCATAATTGTGCAGTCTTTTAGAACCAAATTCAGAAGACTCTAGAATCTATGTGCATTTGTTTTTTGGACATGAAAATAAAAATGGATGATAATATGTTCTCTAAATTTACTATAGTTATGGCTACTCCCAAGCATGATAAACTTCCTAGAAAGAAAGAGTAGTAAAAGGTAAGGACTAATCAACAATGATAAAAGGTGAAGTTAGTCATGGATGCTAGTATTGAAAAAAGGAATATAAACCATAAAAAATCTAACAAGGTTGGTTCAACAAGCTCATGATATGCCTTATAATGAAGTGTATAGGTTTCATACATTTGACATGTTTCTTCCAAAAGGTGAAGACTTGGGGGGCATAGTTGAGCAAGTAGTAACTCAACTACATACCAAAACATTTAGGTTTAAAAGACTAGCTAAAATTGATTGAAATAAGCACTAGTCATAATAGAAATCATCCAAACTTGATGATGAAATTGTTAACAATCACCAACATCTCTTATATTTAGAAATGAGATTGAAAAAATGACATTGTCCAAATGTTATATTTTTATTCCATAATGTTTACTTTTATCCATATGAGGAGAACACAAAATGTCATATTTTTATTCCATAATGTTTAGTCTTTTATACTTATTTGGAGCCTTAATTTACTCATTATTTTTATATTTCAATTTAGGATGAAAGTGGAGGTGTTAAGGGCAAAACAAAGCTAATTGGACAATTATGAACAATTTCAACACAACTTTGTAATCTAGGCATAACTCTCTCATCTGAACTATGATTAAAATTATTCATACTTCTATTGAACCATAAGAAACTCTACAACTTTCATGTTTTGATTTTTTAGAGATACTAATTGTTTTGAGGTTAAAATGAGGCATAATATTGTTGCACTTGTATTGCCAATTTGCAAGAACATCCTTTGTCATGCAAATCTATTATGAAGTGATTTATTTTCAGAAACTTCTAAATTTGGTGTGTGAATTCTAGCTAAAAACATTACTTTCCTTGTTATATTAGGATTCTATTTTATTATTTAATAATTTCATTAACTATTTAGATTTGATGGTTATTATTGGAGAATAATATTGAGTATTTTTAGGAGATTGTATAGGCTTCTAAAGAGAGAGAAAAAGTGTAAAAAAGAAAGGGAGAGATAAGATCAGACTTCTCACTTCCCTCTTCCCTCTTCTTTATTTTGTTTTTCTTCTTTGAATATTCATCATGGTACTATGTAACTAAAATTTTATTTGCTAAAAGGAAACGAAAGCCTCAGAATCAATAAAACTGTGAGATCTAATTTGTTTTCATTGTTGAATTTATGCTTTGAGTATTGAAATGTTTTTTTGTGCTTATTTTTATAATTGTTCTATTTAATTGCTAGGAGGCCTATTAGTTTATTATTTGTTGCAATCTAAAGCTAGGTTAGATATCACATCCATATTGTTTGATTTCTCTAATTTGTGAAGCAACTAAGGGTTAAATGATTTGTTGCATTAAAAATTAATAAATCTTAGAAAGAATAGTCGATTAAATTAAATGCAACCGTATATGCTTGTATTGTTCACGTAGCACAAAACTAGGCTAGATATTCTTTGAAGGAATAATCCTTACTCGCACTACTATATGTATTTTTAAGAGTCTAGGTTTTGTATTTGGTTGCCTGTGACAGCACACCATCATGTCTATGCCTCACAAATGCCCTAAAAATCATAGAAAATTACATGCTTGAACATCAAAGGCACATTTAAAGGGGTTATTTTTAGGTTGTGCATCAGCATTCATTAAAAGACAACATTTAGTTCATTTATGTGAGTAGATTTTGATTTTGACTTAACCATGATATCATAAATATAAACCTCCATATTATTATTGATCATATTATAGAAGATCAAGTTCATTTCTTTTTGTCATGTTCCACTAGAAGTTCTTTAACTAAAATTACATTATCATCTAATGAAGTTGAGTATTCTAGACATTTGAAAACAATCTTGGAAATATCCTCTTTTGTAATGAAGATATAGTTATAGCTAGAGTAGCCATCCATGAAGTTGAGTATTTTTTTTGCTAGATGTTATATCGATTGATATATTAACCATTGACATTGGATATTCATCACTTAAAGTTACAAGATTCAAATTTCTAAAATCTATGCATAACCTTAATTTGATATTCTTTTGTCATGGTGGCACTATACTATATATCTAATCATCATATCTTTTTGGCCTAATAAATCTATCTTTTAGGTGTTATTTTATTTTCTTCTTTACATGATAAATCACATTTAGATTCGTTCATCACATAAGTTGTTTATATGGCTTAAACTCAGGTTTGATTGGTAAATAATGTTTAACCAAACTTATATTTAAACTAGGCATTTCATCATAATATGAAGCAAAACAATCTTTTTAAGTGTGTAACAATGTCCCCGATTCCTTATGAAGTTTTTTTGGTATACTTGCACTTATAAAGATTGGTCTAGGCTTGTCTTTAGTTCCCAAGTTAATTTCAATTAACATCTCCTAAACTTCAACCTATCCATCATCCATCTTTGATGGTGATAGAGGAAGACTTATCATATCGAGCAAGATCAATTGATAGTTTTAATTTGATTTTATTGAACAAATTCTATTTTACCACCCAACACTTATATGGGCTTCATCAAAAGCCGTAAAACATGTAACTAAATTGTAATGACTTGTTTAATCATATATTTCAAATTTTTAACCATTCCCTTCTAATTATAAGTTATTTGGCCTAGCAAAATATGTTGTGATTCATCTTATATATACTTTCTTTTCACTGAGAAGAAAATATGGTGACCTATATTATCCATGTTCATTGACTAGACTGGACCTGCATTGTCATTATATAACCATGGATCTACCATCCCTAAATTAACCATGAATGGTTTATCATTTACATTAACTATTTTAGTTGATCCATCTAGTAACCAAAAAATTAAATCTTGATATAAGAATGATGGAACATACATGTTAGTGTGTATCTAATCTTGCTCTAGCAAGGTGTTGTAACTTGTCTTTGATTTTACCACAAAAAAAATTCTATGGTAGAGATTTTGGACCTAATAGTTAGATCCATCTATAACACCCTCATAGTGTCTCTTATATCTTATATAGAATATGGTATAAACCACTTCTGATAAGATCATGTCATCCTTGTTATAACTAACCTTAGCATTCACAGTTAAGATTATAATGTTAAATAAGACACCATTATCAACTAGGACTCTCTATACTAGTACATTATTGAAATTTGTTGTGATGTAAAGAGGCTTAAATAATGACTTATAACTACTATTGCCTCAAGAAATTTAAGTCCTGGCTATTGTTCAACCACTAGCTCTAACTAGTTGAATTCAATAATCTCTATCTTTTATTTTGTGTTGTATTCACAATCACTATCCAAATTAGACAATTAGGCAGGTTTGGCTTCAAGGAACATGGTAGGATGAACATTATGTTATGAATGTAAATCCTTTATGATCATTCACTTCTACTTCAAAATGTGTTTCTATGGCCTTATCTTTTAGAGCATTCTACTAGTCTAGCTATTATGTTACCCATAATACACAAACCATAGATTATAGATTTAATACACTTCCTTCAATCATATATAATCTTTTAAATAGTGTTTAACACAAATGATATCAACTACATACTTATATATATATATATATATATATATATATATCACCATTATAATTAGAAAATATTTACACAACAGAGTACAAGTTAAATAAGCTAATCCATTTAAGTTCTTACATACACAACATTATAATCTTCAAAATATACAAAAAGTAATGTTATTATCAACAATTTACATATCCAAAAGATTTACTGGTAATAGAAGTAGACTCTAAAACTATTAGGAGGTGTGGTATTGATATGAACCTGCATAATGATTTAAAAGATAATCATGGTCAATTAGAGCATTTACATTTGCATTAATATATATACATTTGTTACTCACAAAAATTTCCATATTTACTATCATCTTCCAAGTACTATTCACAAATCAATAATCTAAAAACTAAACTTTTCCACATTATAGAACTTCAGTTTCAAAACCAGTACAGCTGGACCACCAGCACTAGTTCCATACCAGGATAACTGGTCCACCAGCTACCCGTTCACAGGGTGCCAGTTCCATACCAGGAGAACTGGTCCACTAGCTGCCCATTCACAGGGCACCAGTTCCATACCAGGATAACTGGCTCACAAGTCTTCCATTTTCAGAATAAATTATCATGGGAAAATCTACCAGCATTCCACATAAAATTTCATTGATTGAGGGAAATTTAAATATCTAAAGTTCAGAGAAAAGTATTCAAGGTATTAAACACGTACCTGGTGTTTACGTCCTGCTAGCTGAACCTGTCTGCTGAGTGGTTCCTGTAGCATCGCCCATTCCTGCAGGTTCATTTCATTACCAATTAAATTCTATTTCAACAAAATCAACTTGTCATCAATTTAATTATTTCATCAACAACATCACCACAAAACCACTTTACTTATCAAACCAGTAAAACAACTCATTGTTAATTTAATTACTTCATCAACGCATTATCACATAATTCATTTAATTTTCAAACAACAATATCAACTCATCACTAACATAATTTCTTCATCATCAATATTACCATACAACTCATTTAACTATCAAACAACAATATCAACTCATCACTAATATAATTCTTTCATCATCAATATTACCACACAACTCATTTATCAACTCATCACTAATATAATTATTTCATCATCAATATTACCACATAACTCATTTAACTATCAAACAACAATATCAACTCATCACTAATATAATTTCTTCATCATCAATATTACCACATAACTCATTTAATTATCATTCAACAATATTAACTCATCACTAATATAATTCCTTCATCATCAATATTAATTATTGATTCAATATTTTCATTCATTTTTCTTTCTCTAGGCTGAAACCTCTTCTCAAAAGAATTCATAATTATTTTTTCTTCAATTCCACAAATTGAAACATTACCCACTATTATTTCATTTATTTAAACATTAATTCATCATAATTTCATAGATTAACCCATTTAACCTCACAACTCATACCATAATTATACACTAATACAATTGAATAAAATCTTAACATACTAAATATATCAATTTAATTGAGAGGAAAGGATTTGTTACCTTTTAATTCAAAGAAATAAGAGATGGAAAGCTTAAAATCACCCCACAAATTTCTTTCCTCCTTCCCCCCTTATTTTCCTCCCAATGCCTCCCCTCTTTATAAAAAAATCCCTTGTTCCCTTTCGAGATTTTCTTGTTCAAACCCTTCCTAATTTTGGAATTAATTGAGTCAAACTTTAATCACTAGTTCTATCTTCTTCCTTTTTTTTTATGAATTAATTTTGGATGAACTTTGATAAATTTCACTCAATTCTTCTCCCTCTCAAGCCCTAACATGGCTGGCCATCATGGCTCATTTTACACTCCTCACTTGTTTATATATATACAAGTTTTCCCCCCTTTTTCATTTAAGGACTTCCTTGTTTTGTTTTAAAACCATTTGGCCTAAAAGTTTGACTTATTCAATTTCATCCTTGTCCAACATTAACCTCCTTAGATAATAATTTCTACTCCATTGATTTCCATTATTTCTATTATTATTATTTACTTATTTAATTATTCATCTCCTTTATTTATAAAAAAAAAAAGTAAATCAAAGTATAGGAATTTTGCCCAGGAGTTACATGTATGGTTATGTATCATCTCCCTATACCAAGGTATTTAGGCATTGTATTCCCTTAAACTATAGCAAGAATAATTTTATAATGAGGTTCATTAAAACACTATAGGAATATCAAACCTTTTACTAAGTTGTTGAAAACAAATAAGATCTAATGAGTATCAATAGACTAAAAAGCAATAATGTTATTTTAAAGACATATAAACTTATTTAGTTAAACCTTTAGTATTGACCTAATCAAGGCATGGCCATTAAAGCTATATGTTTTAGGAGTAGAAGGGTCAATTTATAGCATTTTGGAATAAGAAAATGACTTTGGGAATGAATAGATTGTGTATTACCTTAATCGCGTGCTTATAGAGGTTGAAGAAAGATATGCATTAATAGAGAAATTATGTTTGTTTTTTTGTTTTTCACTTGAGTTAAGATACGTTAGTATATGTGATCAATTAATTTTGATGTAATATGTAAAATAAGTTTAATTAAATATATGTTATTGAAATCCTTTTTAAAAGGTTGTGATGGAAAATTTTGTATGCCATATAAAAAACTTTAGGTGATTTCTTAGCTAATCACCCATACATTGCACACTGACCATGAATTGGAACAAAATATCAATATTATCATGGCAGAGCCTATTCTATAGTAAGTATGGTTTGATAGATAGAAAAAACTAAGAACAAAGCTAGTGCAACGGTGGTCATATATCCCCTGTAGGTCATAAAGTGACCTTGTCCTTTTATCTTGATTTTCCTTGCACAAATAATCAAGTTAAATATAAGGTCTTAATAATAGGCCTAAAAAAATTATTGGAGTTAAGAGTACAATCAATTATAATAATTGGGAATTCATTATTTATTATCAACTAGTTATCTTGAGAATATAAGCGTGAATATCTCATCCTAATTCTATACCATACTATGGCCACAAACATTAGAAGGTTTTTTTTTATCTTAATTTCTTTAATAATCATGACATTATCCCTGTGAAGATTATCAATCGATCAATCAAAGTTGTTGTCCAAATAGATTGTCATGATGAATAAAGCAATCTAGATTCCATGAAAAAAAAATATTTAAAGCAATAACAATGAGATTGTTGTTTATACTTTCTGCCAATTACAAGTAGATGGTCTTAACAATTCTAATGCTCTTGATTCTTAGAAGCATTGGAGAGAGGGAAATACAAAATTTGACAAGACCCCTCGTAAAAAGTTTCAAGGTCTTTCAAAATAAAGATGGCAAATTATTTACCCTAACAAATATATATTATACATAATATATAAGACTAATATTTTACTCAAATGCTTAGGACTATTGAAAATCTTGTTGGTCATGTTTGAGGTTCATGAGGGGATATATAGAGCTTACCAATCTAGAATTAAGATAAGATAGTTAATCATGAACCATGGCTTTCATTGGCATGGTATAACTAAAGATATCATTAGTTTTATAAAAAGGTGTTAATAATACCATCAATTAGGCCCAATCCAGTATGTACCATCAAACAAGCTTAATGCAATGGTCAAAACATGGCTATTTAGAAGATGGGTAACGAAAAATATTGGAAAAATACAACCACCTTCATCAAGGGGACATAATTATATTCTTGCAATTATGGATTATTTCACTAAATGGGTTGAAGTTATTCTTTATCGATCGATCAATTAAGAAACAATGATCAAATTCATTTGGGAAATAATTATTCACAGGTTTAAACTCCTATAAACTATTACTACTTACCAAGGATAAATATTTACTAGGAAAGATGATAAGAAAATCGCACATAAGTATGGATTCAAAAGTCCATTCTACTCATGATTATATCTAAGCCAGTAAGTAAGCAAAATCGACCAACAAAACTCTTACTCACAATACTCCAAAATTGTTTAGAAATAATCCTGAAGCTTGTCATGACGCCTTATCAATAGTATTATGGGCATATAGGACTTCATAGAAGACTCTTTTAGGAACCTCATAATTTACCCTAACATATGGCCATGATTCCATATTACCTATAAAGCTCAAATTACAATCACTTAGAAAGGGTACATAATGTAACATAAACAATTCAAAAAAATAAACAATTCAAAAAATAAACTAGCTATGGTAGTTGAGTTAGAGGAACTGGATAAGGTAAAATGCCATGAATTGGATCACTTATTAGCATATAAAAGGAAAGTCAAAAGACATATAATAAACATGTTTGATCAAAGAATTTCTCAATAGTGATTCCGTATGGAAAGCCATACCTCTAATTGACCATAAAAATCCAAAATATAAAAAATAATCCCCTAACTAGAAGCATTCAAATGTTAATGCTAAAGTTCTAAAAAAGATGTGCATATCATCTAGCAAATTATGATGAAAGGCCATAAAATCCAAAATACAAAAAATAATCCCCTAACTAGAAGCATTCATATGTTAATGTTAAAGTTCTAAAAAAGATGTGCATATCATCTAGCAAATCATGATGGAAAGATGTATTATCGATTGATCAATGGTCTATATTTGAAGAAGTATTATCCCTTAACATAGACAATTCATTGAGAAGGATTTTATTTGTCATTACAGCTTGCCAATATAATTGATAACTGATAACGTTTAAAATTTTAATAGGAAACTGATTGCTAAACTCTGTACCAAGTAGAAAATTAAGCATTCTAATTCTTCTCCTTATAGACCCAAGATGAATGGTGTTGTCAAGACAGCTAATAAGAACCTTAATAAGATCATCCAGAAAATGGTAGTCACCTACAAAGATTGGCATAAGATGCTTTCATAAGTATTCCATGCATACCGCACTATAGTTAGAACTTCTACGGGTACAACCTTTTATTCTTGGTATATGGAATGGAGGCGGTGATACCTTTACAAGTAGAGATTCCATCAGTAAAGATTCTAAAGGATACATAACTAGAATAATCAAAATGGGCGAAGTTAAAGTTTGAGCAACTCAATATAATCAGTGAGAAAAAATTGGCAGCAATTTGTCACCACCAACTATACTAGAGCAGAATAGCTAAGGCATACAACAAGAGTGTCAGACAAAGGGTATTAAAAAAAAACACCTTATATTGAAGAAGATCTTACCAATTCTAATAGAAGATCAAAGCAAATAGGTGTCAAACTATAAAGGACCATATGTGGTGAAGAAAGCCTTTTCTGGAGGAGCCTTGATTTTGATCAAAATTGACATGAATGATTTACCTAAGTCTATAAATCAATAAATCAATAAGGATCAAAAGTTTGGCCATAAATTCTTTTGAGTATTTTCCTCTTTATAAACTCTAAAAAATTCTGAATAGCCTTTTACATGATCTCATAAGCTAAAAAACATGTTTTTGTAAAAGATAAAACAAAATTCAATCAAAAGTTTTTGGGAAATCAAAGTTTTTAGTACAAATTCAGAGGCCAAATTGGT
>Ga0307509_10008044_pt1 | contig 13546 bp, 17 predicted proteins | sample 10_EM_MG_FD_202245 | JGI IMG/M metagenome (GOLD analysis project Ga0307509, IMG submission 202245) | Populus trichocarpa ectomycorrhiza microbial communities from riparian zone in the Pacific Northwest, United States - 10_EM | ecosystem: Host-associated > Plants > Roots > Unclassified | place...
GCCGTGAGTGGCGGGTCGGAACTCGACACCGACGGTTTCCCAGAAATCTATAAAAGGGGTCAACGTGCACTCCCTGGTTTCCTCAGCCGCCGTGCAGCTCACCCCAATTCTTCTCTCCTACCTCCCAAACTTTAGGCCTGGTGCCGTTGTTATCTGTTCTTCCTCACGACACTCCACATCATCATGTTCCTCAAAGCTGTTCTCACCTTCCTCGCCGTCGGGGCTCTCTCCGTCAGCGCCATGACCATTCCGGTCGCCCGCTCCCCCGCTCCCGAGCCAGAGTGTGAGTTTCCCCGATCGTTCTCTATCACATCTTACCAGATCTGACCTTGGTCTCCTTCAACAGCCCAGGAACTCGAGGCCTGGATGCTCAAGCGCGGTCTTTCATACGACCTGCTCTCACGTGAGCTCCAAGCTCTGGACGAGTTGTTCTCGCGTGAGCCCGAGGACGGGGCCGAGTGGGCGGGATTCGCCAGGGCTCCCCAGGATAATAAGAAGGGACAAGCCAATGGGGCACCAGCCAACAAGTCACAACCAAAGAAAGCCGAGCAGGGCCCATACAGCTTCACCATTGGTCTCACACCCGTGAGGACCGGGTCCTGGTAATATCTAGGTTAGATAGATAACGACGGCTAGAATTGGTTATGCATAACTCTCGCCCTTCGGGGCTTGCGTTGACCACCTGGATTTGATTTCAAGGCTTTTGAGATACTCAAGCTTGTCATAGCAGCGAGTTGGAAGCACTTCGAGCCGACGGTTACTCCAACGTTCTTTCCGGTTGACGACCTCACTCTGCCACCCCGAAGCCCCATCCTTCCAATCCATTGGAGACTCTGAATTATGTGGTCGATGATCATAACAGCAGTGTGATTTCACCCTGGTCGCTAACCTCACACCAGAATCCCGGGTGAGTTACGTCCGTCGGGTTGTACGAGAACACGTCTGGAAGTTGAAAGGTCTGCGAAGTACATCAAGACCACCGCGAGCGGGAAGAGGGTGACGCGCGTTGAAGTCGCTAAAGACAAAATCGTCGACGTTGGCGGTATAACATCCAACTTCAAGTTCAAAGGGGAGCAGCTCTGAATTTACTATGTCGACGAAATGTACCTGCAGGCGTGTTTTTCCCCGCCTCTCTTGTCGTGTCACTACGTTCAAGTTTGTGGTGCGTGTGCGCTACGCTCGGTACGACCTCTACATCGTCATCGACGCCTTGGCTCCATCGGAGGGAACTCCGACAGGTTCTCGCTTAGCCTCGACGTGATCCGCGATGCTTCACAGCACTGTGCGGGTAGAATTGGTAAAGTATCCGGGGGGTTTTGGAGAGTTTTGTTTCCTAAAAGTTGCAAGAACTTAACCAACTGTTGGATAAGTTCACCCAAACCCCCATTGCTTAACCAATTTTCGTACAGGTACAGGGAGTAGAGGTTTACTGAGCTGGTTAACTTTTATCCAATAACTCCCAAGAAATACGACCTTTACCAACAAACCCCAACTTTTTTACCTATTCCTCTTCCACAGTGACAGGGCGATGCCAACATTACTTATAACACCTCGGTGCAGAAGTGTCGAGCGATGGAAGCCACACGTGATAATTTAGGAAGCCCGGAGAAACCTTGTAGGCAAGGTGGTCCTATGGGTAAATTTGCGCGAGCGGTATATAATGGCTGGGGTCGGGGTGTTCCTGTAGCCCGCCTTCTCGTCGCCCGGGCTTCTCTCCCCAGGATGTGCCTCTCAGGCTCGCTGCTCGTGCTCCTTCTGCTCTCCACGACCGCCGTTTTCTCTGCTTCCACCGGCGAACTCAGCAGCTCCAGACCTCGTGGTTTCATTCATACCATCGGCCAAAACTTCGCCATCGAATCACAGCCGTTCTTCTTTGCCGGGGCCAACGCATACTGGTTCCAGTTCTTGGATGTGAGGACAATTTCTCCGTATCCCTGCCTAACCCCTTTAGAGATAACCCGGTTTGGAAGAACTTCGGTGATGTGGAGAACGCGATGGATCAAGCTGTGAAGGCTGGGATCAGGATTATCCGCACTTGGGGGTTCTGTGACCTCAACGTAACTAACATTCCAGGCGGGGTAAGTAGGGGGGTCCACCCCGCAGAATCCGAACTGAGCGTCATCGCAGCTCCCTCAATACGGAGGGGAAGGCGCCGGTCCCTCTATGATCTACTTCCAAAGTTGGGAGAATGGTGTCGCGACAATCAGTAAGGGTCCAGTTGTCCTCTGTATCACCGGATTTGCTTACTGGCCCACACAGACGAAGGAGAGAATGGTCTCGGGCGATTCGACAAACTTATCAAGCTCGCTGAGAAGAAGGGAGTTAAGCTCTTGCTCCCCTTGACGAACAACTGGGCTGATTACGGAGGGTACGCAACGCGTCCCATTTGCGCAAAGTCCCGTCGAAATCTGAAGAGCACGTGTTCAGGATGGATGTATACACCGTCAACCTTGGGTGTAAATATCACGATGACGTACGCCATTACTCCCCATCTCACGATATGCACAACGATACTCACTCAAACCGGACGAACGTAGTTCTTCAGGGTTCCAAAAATCAAAGCCGCTTTCAAGAAGTATGTCAAGGCGGTGGTGACGCGGTACAGGAACTCTCCGGCGGTATTTGCCTGGGAACTCGGCAACGAACCTCGTTGTGGAGCGGATAGCGTCCGGAACCTTCCAAGAAGCCTGAATTGTACTCCGGCTGTGGTCGTTGAATGGGCAAAAGAAATTAGCGCGTACATCAAATCTCTAGATCCGTGGCACCTCGTCAGTACTGGCGACGAAGGGTTATTTAATGAGCCCTGGAAGCAAGATTGGCCGTATAACGGTACCGATGGCATCGATACCGAGGCTTTGGTGAAAATCAAGACCATTGATTTCGGAACGTACCACACATACCCTGTGCGCCTTCTGTTTCTCCCAATCCAGGCGCAGGTTTGGGCTAAGCTGCTGCACCTGGCGCTAGGACTGGTGGACCGAAACCCCGGAGTGGGCACAACAGTGGCACAGAGATCACGCCGCCCTTCAGCGTCGAGTCGATAAACCGGTACTCAGCGAGGAGTACGGGTGGATGAGTCCCGAAAAGAGGCTAGAGTACCTGGGGACGGTCTCTAATTATACGAGGTTGGACGTTATTGGGCCATGGCAGGAGATCATTTATAAAGAAGGGATCGCTGGAGACATGTACTGGTTCGTGTTTTTTTCTCTCTCGCTTCGAGGCAGGTTGGACTGACCCTGTGGGACGATCGCAGGCAACTTGGAGTCAGCGGACTATCCTCCGGGAAAAGCGCAGATGTAAGCGTCGTCCTAGGCCAGGAGCATCACCATACTCACCTTCTTCCTAGGACGGCTTTACTATCTACTTCGATAGCCCAGAAGCTAAGGAGCTAATCTATGACCACGTTCAAAAGATGAGCCGTCCGGCGTGATAGTAGAAATGTAACCAAACTCCAACGTAGAACATCCGAAAATTATATACCCGTACGTACGAAACTCACCGTCGCGCATCCAAGCGTTGGCAAGATCATTATCGTCTTCTTGCAAGGAACGCGCAGACGAACGCGGTGTGGCATTGTACAGATCGAGCAAGGGTGGTGGTACATGTCAAAGCGGGACTTTACAAAACTTCATCAAGTGTCGGCCCGACATTCGTTTTAGGGAAGATCTCTCTCCATTGTGATGGGGGGACTTCAGCACTGACTGTAAAAATCAGATCGACGTCAGATCGTTCGTGCGGCAAGAGGCAAAGGGATACTGGAGGACTTACCAATAACACAAGCATCAGACCTAAAAATCCCCATCTCCCAATCTCCTTCCCTCTTCATCCCTTCCACCCTCTTCTTGGCCAACTTCCACCTCACCTTCCCATCGCCCAATCCCTCCAAACAATTCAAAACCACCAAATCCTTCGTTGGAGTAACTCTCCCCTTCTCGTTAACACTGCCTTTGATCAACTCCGAGACGTCCTTCGGATACACCATCGAACCATGCCTCCAGAAGACCAACATTGCAGCGTAGTCGAAAGGAGAGAATATGGTGGGGAAACGACTACTAGGGCTAGACCAGAGATAGTTCGCTTCATAAGTCCCAATTTCCTCCAACGTGGTTGCGAAACCCGGAGGCGACCGAACGTAGAACGGCAATCCGACCCTCGTGGACGCCAAAATCATCTCGAACTCTGGCACCCACGGAGCCAAATCGACTTTTCTCACAGGAACAACCGCCGTGGCATGAGAGAGGGGGGTGGGAAGTTCTTTAGCTCGGACCGCTTCTGTTGTTAAACCGTTCCAAAGCACGCTTTGCAAGAATTCCGAAAGCCAGTGGGATGGGTAGCCGATCGAGTGGAGGTAGAGGAGCAACAGGAAGAATGCGACGGGGTTGTTCGCGAGGCGAATTCTGTTGGGTCCCGGTTCATGGATCATACCAGGAACGAGAATACTGATGAGTTGGGTGGAAAGCCAGTGTGTGAGCTCTTTTCTCGTGGCGAGTTTGGACAGTGGGAGCGGGTACTCAGTTTTGAGGCGCCCCAAGGAGAGGACGCCAAATGCGGGGGTTTTGGTGATGATACGGCATCCAAGGAAGCGGCTGATGTCTTTCGACTGTAAGAACGTGTAACTATCGATTATCTCAGTCCCCCACGGTCGACTATTGGTAGAGTGGATTATCTCACGTGTATACGAACTGTTCGTCGTTGGCCCATACAGGGGTGTTCAAACCACAGTTCAGGGCGACGGCAGCTTCCTCGTTACCTGTCTGCAAAATGGGGAGTACTTGGGTGACAACATTGATCACGCCGTGAGTGTAGTCGCTATGAGCCTCTCATGAGAGGTACGCTGGTACAGGGTAGATGCAAGCAACGATGGACTCACGGAATGTTGCTCATCCAAACCCTGAGGAAGGAACGTGGGAATTCCTTCGGCCGGTGGTGATCTTCCCCATTCCTCATCAGCTGTAACTCAGAAAACAGCTCAGTGCAAGCGAGTTCAACTTTCACGCTGCCCTTCAACGCGACCAGAACCTCTGCTGCTGCGCCGAGCATCCTCGAGGTCCAGTCGTACGTGATCTGGAGGATATCAGACCTGACCGACCTCCCCATACTTCCGTCAATGGAGCACTTCGTCGGGTTGAATTGCCTGAGGATGCGGACGGCGGCCGGTAAGCTGAAACTAGTGGTCGGGTACCCTTTGCGATCCCCGGGGAGAAGTTGGTCTCTCTCAGACTGGGTGATTTATTAAAAACGGGCGGGGGGAGGACGGGTAAAAACATACATAAAGCGTGATGTTGGGCTTCCACGTCGTTTCGATTTCCCGTTGTGCCTGTCCACGGGTGAGTGAACTTTCCGGAAACGGAGCATCGCCCCGAGGGAGCTACCTTTACAACCAACGCCCTGGGAATGTCCTTACCTCGCCTCACAGCGCCCGAGAGTTGTTTCAAGACGGTATGTCTTGCCTCGAGCTCTTTCGGAACGGGGAACGTCTTTGTCATCGTGTACCATTTTACCTCGGCGTCGGTATCCGCAGTGGGGAAATCTGCCCTCAGCTTCTCGAACATAACATCGACGAGCTGGGACTTGTGCCTCTCACGATACTGCCCTGCCTGGCTGGGAGGTATGTAAGCGGGTACTAATCCGGATTTGACCAGCTGTTCGCCGGTCATACCGTCCAGACCGGCGGAGGCGACTTCCCGAAGCAGTTTCTGGCTGTACTCTGTCATGTTTTCCGGATTAGGGAACATAGGCCCTGGCAATCCCAAAGCTGAGGCTGTAGGCGCAGTAATGTCAGGAACTTCGTGGAGTTCGAGAGCCTTTTCGGTCTTGGTTTTCTTGGCCATTTCGATCCAGTAGTTGATCGCACCTAAAATAGGGGGAATGGATGGGGTGGGCACGAAGATCCAAGAGGGAAGCCCGGGGGGGTTCTCTGAGAGACGGCTGCACAAGTCGTCAAGGATGACCATTAATCTGTAAATGGCGATTGAATCGCAAGGGGTCTGCAGGGTGATTACCGGGCTCACCTTTTATGACAATAATCGGGCGTCACCACGCCTACGAAGGCGTACATGTACGTTGCAATGATCTCCGCTTTGGTCTCCGGACCGGCGACCTGACCATCAACTAGCTGGTTCAGGAGAAGCAATAGAACAAGATCTCTTGCGATGGCAGTGGGATGAAAGTCTAGAGCAGTCAGGTGGAATCGAACCACGGTCTTCTGGTGTTTTGACAAAGAGCGGTGGGCGAGTTTCAGCCCAATGAGAGACCCAAGGAGATGTCTCCCTGAGAGAAGAATCTGAGTTACTATATAGGATTGGAACACGGGCGAATTACGCACCATCTCCGATACCAGCTAGAAGGAAGTTGATGTTGGACAGTTGTTCGTCCGAATACGATGGAAGTTTGAGAGGGACAGTCTCGAAGCTACCCCATCCGTGGGCCATGGACATGATCTCATCAGTCCCGATCTGCCGACGTACCGTCAAGAGGCGTAAGGGTGGCACAAGCAAGGCTGGGAGCGTACATGAAAATACTCCATCGAAGGCTCTCTGCGTGGGTCTTTTAGTGGCTCCGCGTGAGTGAGGTGGACGGAAAGAACGTACAGCTGTTTTCGTTTGAAATCCATCCCGGCTAGGTCCAACTGTGCGGACCTTTTACATTCAATCTTGTCTCCTATGGCCTCGTCCAGAATAACGTCCCACTCTTTCCATGCGGACCGAAGTTCTTCCATGACCCCAACGCTCCCCGATGTGAGTTCGACGCCCTTGAGTTTCTCGATGACCGCAAACTCGTCTATGATCGCCTCGTCTGAGATCGCGCCGTTTCGTGCACCTTGGGTGAGACACCTGGCGAGTCTTGTGGAGAGACGTAGGAGGAGAGGGTCATCAGTCTGAGAGCAAAGGCGGGCCGCGCGACATATGGCTTCGAAACACCCCTGATAGTCCCCTAATTCGTACAAAGCAGCGCTGAGGTTCGATGGGTACGTTCGGTCATTGCTATCCTTTGACTCGGCCTGTCATGGTGTTGAGGTTATGATTTTCGGAGCAGGGAGGGGGGCGTATATCGCGTACCAAGTGATACAACTTGGCGGCCCTTGATATTGAGCGACGGTCAGCGAACAAGTAAAAAATGGGGGAAGAAGAGAGAATTACTCTTCAATTCGACCATTTTTGAACGCAACGTTTCCTCTCTCTTTGATGGACGATGCTGTAACTGAAGGTTCGGGCGCCATCGATGACGAGTGGGAGTGTAGAGGTGATGGTCCGCTCGATCACTCAGAGTCTAAATCCCAGCGGAGAATCACCCATAACGTCTCCAGGTGGCCTGGCCCACCCTCTGATCCTCGTCGCGAGCATGAAATGCGTGAAACGTGCTCCGGTCGTCGTCGCGAAAACAGTCGGCCCTTATGCAACTACCGACCCACCCACGCGATGCGGGACGCATGCGACCCTTCCGTCCCGGTCAATGCCGACAATCATGCACATGCCTTAGGCTCGAGCAAGGGAACATCGGACGGCGCTCGCTGTGCTCCGATGTCTGGGCGTGTAGAATCTCCCACAGCACCCTAAGCTGTGATCTCGACCAGGGTCGACTTGATCGGCCCGGTGCTTTCCGGCAAGGGTCTATGACCGGCCGAACAACCTCTGTCGAAGTCGAGGCCCACTTTCAGCTCGCCTGCAGGGAGGAATGAGATCAAGTCCATGCTCGTGGTCGTACGTGGGAAACAGGTCTTATTCACGAAGGCTGCTTGTATATTGAATAAGCAGGTGCGGGTGGAGAGTGGCCCTCGTATCGAGGTGACTGGCGGTGTCGAGTTGTATGAAGTCTCAGCTCAGTCGTAGCATTTCATCACTGCAGAAGAAACAGCCTGAGATTAATTGAAAGCCTCCGCAACGCTGGCAGGGAGTGACACCGCTGCAGGGAGGCCCGGCGTTTGCCGAGTCGCTGTGTGGCTGATCCGTCATCTTGACCCGCCATCCATTGTCCCGGATTTGTATGAACGGTTTCGAGTCCTGGGAGCACATATCCGAACCCTTCTTAGGTGCGTTCGCGGTCGTAACGATCCAACTTCCCTCGTGTTCACTGTTTGTTGACCGCCGGGTCAAGTGATCCATGGTACGCGCTTCACAAGCCACAACGTTCTCCTCCGAGTCCTATTTCGACGACCGTGGCACCCACGGCTATGCCCAACCGATAACTGAACACGTGAACGTGCGTAAACTGACCTGCGCACGACGCGACGTACCTCATCTCCATCTTCCAGCCCCATTCACGACCAATTGTGTCGTACTATTTCCCCGAGGGCATAGGTGGATTTCACTATGGCGTAAGTCAACATTTTTACGTCACAAAACCTTAGCTGACGCTCCGAATAGCAATACCATCCTATGAAGCCCCACCGGTTGACTCTCGTCAACGCCCTCATGATTGGCTACGGATTAGACAAACAGATTCATCAAATCTACAACCCTCCACCCGCGTCAAGGGCTGAATTGCTTGGTTACCATGACAAAGATTACATCGACTTTCTATCCAGGTATGTTTTCTCCCTCCATGGGGATTCAGAGTTCCCAATGTTCCTCATGCGGGATGATTGATCTAGGGTCACTCCTCGTAACCAAAACGACATGAGACATCTGATCGACAACTTCAATTGCGTGGAGGATTGCCCTATCTTCGCAGATATTTTCGACTTCTGTTGCATGTACGCCGGATCTTCCCTCGCTGCCGCCCGCAAGTTGTGTGCTGGAACGACCGATATCGCAATCAATTGGTCCGGTGGCCTCCATCACGCGAAACGCGGAGAAGCAAGCGGGTTTTGTTATGTTAACGACATCGTGCTGGCTATTCTCGAGCTCCTAAAGTTCGTCCCACGAGAGTTTCGCCCCGCAGTCGGGACTAATCTTACGCGATCAGATACCACCCCCGGGTCCTTTACATAGACATCGACATTCACCACGGAGATGGTGTCGAACAAGCGTTCTACACCTCCAACCGGGTCATGACCGTCTCTTTCCACAAATACACCGGTGACTTCTTCCCTGGGACCGGTAAACTGGACGACAACGGTCTTGGTCTCGGAAAATACTTCTCGCTCAGCGTCCCTCTGAGGGATGGGATCGATGACGAAATGTATCTTACGATCTTCAAAACGGTCATTGAGGATAGCGTCACCGCCTTCCGACCTTCAGCAATTGTCCTCCAGTGCGGAGCAGACTCTTTGGGATGCGACCGACTCGGGGCGTTTAACCTCTCGATCGCCGCTCATGGCGAATGTGTCAATTTTGTGCGCAGATTTGACGTGCCTCTCCTTGTCGTTGGGGGTGGCGGTTACACCGTCAAAAATGTAGGAAGGTGTTGGACTTACGAAACTGCTGTGCTCGTGGGAGCTTCCCTGCCTGACGAACTCCCACGGACGATCTACGATCCATTCTTCCGAGACTCGCAATGGAAACTCCATCCTCCTCTCACAGGCAAAGTGGACAACCAGAACTCCCCGGCGTCCCTTCAACGGATCACAATCAATATCCGAAGTAAATTGAGGTACCTTCAAGGCGCACCGAGCGTTATGATGTCGGAACTCCCTCCCGACCTGGAGCGCTGGTTGGAAGAGGAGAAAGAGGGGAAGGACAAGGATGCTGACGACAACCCGGAGAGCAGACTCGATCGCACTATGGCTCGGAACGAGTTCTACGATGGAAACGCCGATCACGACAGGGATGAGGGAGAGCCTGAGCCCGACCCGTCTAGGCGGAGGCGTGCTTCCCGAGGAGAGGATCCGAACCCGACCACGAATTCGACGAAAAGTAGAGGTGGGAGAAGGAGGGGGAGACCGCCGAAAACCTCGGTATCCGCAACGCCAATGACCACAGGCGTCAGCATTGATGATGAAACCGACGAGTCGACACCAGCTCCTACGCCTCGGCGTGGCCGTGGTCGTGGGAGAGGTAGGGCCAGAGCCAGGGGGAGGAGGAAGGGCCGGAGATCGGCCAGACAAGCGGCAGACGATGTTGATGATCACTCGGACAAGTCGGAGAGCGCCGAGTCCGAGGAGGACGTTGAGCGGGCGCTGGTCCCATCGACTCCCAACACAGCAGCCGAAACAACGACCGACAACGGAACTCTGGAGTCTGTTGAAGCAGACACTCCTGCTCTAGATGTGGAAATGGCCTGATTGTATGTCAAAGGACGCGCAAGATGTGGACATTACTTGTGCGACCCTTTGGTGAGCGATTCCCATGTTTCAGTTGGCGCCTTGCTTCCCCCGACTGATATCCGGCCTTCTTCCAGGGATGCTGATCAGACTCGATCAATTTGGGGTGGGGTAGAAGGGAGGAGAGCGCGGATCCGACTCCTGCTTCTGGACTCGAGCCTTGTCAATTAGTCGTCAGGAAGCCTGAGAGTTGGGCTCTTGATGGCGTCTTGTGGCTTTTGGTGGGGTTTGATGGTCTTCAAATCTGGTGAAGCTATCTAAAGCTACGGAACCGAAAGTCGTGAAATCCCATCGAGCTGGCGAGAAGGCGAACCCCCGAAAGCTAGTCTCACATCAAGTGGCCATCAACAGTGATTCGAAGTCCCTCGCAGAATTTTCCGTCAAGCAAGAAGCGAAGATAGATACTGTATAAGCAGTGATAATAATTACATTCTCCGTGGGGTACCGGATCATTCTCGACGCCTGAACGGGGGCTCTGCGATGAGATAATAATTAACGTATGGTGCGGAAACAAACCCAAAGATGGAGGGACCTGCGCCCACGGGTGGTTGGTCGAGGAAAGCGGGACCACCGTGGTCGAAGGCCTGCATCCATTGTAGATTGGGGATAAACCCTCCACACGGCCGTACTGCCTGTTTCCGACGGGGCCGGAGAGCTCTACTAACACCAGCAAGTCCTCCGATCACTGACTCACCGTTCCCTCTTGAAGCACACTATGTTGCTTGTTTCAGATTGTCTGGAAGCCAGAGTGATCGACCAGGTGTCGACGCCGAGGCCCGATTGTGCTGACAAGAGGGTGTCGTCCATTGTGAAGGTGGAGATCATGAGAACCTGCGTTGACAGTGATTAGATGGTAATGGAGATATTCGATTGTGGACCCGAAAAGGGCCCGAAATCGCAGCAGGTGAACGGACCTCGGTTAAGCTAGTGACACCTTTACAGAACTGGGAGCCGTTCTATTACCCGACGGAAAGTCTCTCAGTAGCAACCTGCGTTGCCGTGGCCAGCCGAAAGTTGTGGAAATCACCAAACCTAGGCGACTCGAGAGGCTGAGAGCCACACTGTTTATCACAGACTTCGATCCCGTTTATCCCCGACCGGCGAGCACCCTCTTCGGATCTTCGTTCTACCCGCCGCCCGATGCCAGACTGCGGGCATTCAAAAATCCATACTTACCGCCGGTGATAAGCCGGTTCGGGGATGGAGTCTACGAGACATCTCACGTACGAACAAATACAAGACTACGAAGTGTTCACTCGAACAAAACGTTGAATTTGATCATGGCGGGAGAGGAATCAATCTGGCGGTAAGTATTATCGCATTCACAAAGGATCAAGTGGATCACACCCAGTCCGACGACACTTTCCCACGATTGACTTGCAAGTTTCCAGGAACGTCATAAGGAAACCGGCCGGCAGACGCCCCGCCGGACCCATTCCCACGGGTTTGGGTTCACGCACATGTCCCCTGGATACCACCCGAGAGTCAGGAATTTCCTTCTTGATCGTTCGCGCTCGCGACCCGGCGACAAAAACTTGTCGACAGAGCGGTGAGAAGCCGTTGTGTTGTCATATATAAGGGAGGTCGGGGGGGGGCGCCCTGCATCCGCTTCCCTCCAGACGGCGAACTTCTTTCTCTTTGTCGTGGACCTTCACCTTTTCTCTCTCTCCCTCTTCTACTGCCCTTTGCTTTTCTTCACTCTTCTGAGAAGACCAATTCCTCGCGGCGCGCTTCGACGGTTTTTTTTTCGCTCCATCAAAGTCGCCACAAAATGTCCGTGTCAGGATCCCGCGGTGCGACCCGTCAGGATGTCACCTCGAGCACTCTCTCGAAAACTCCGGAGGGGGGTTCGCTTGCTTGCAGACAGTGCGGGACTACAGTTTGTTCCCTCAAGTCTCTCGTCTCTTCGGTCAGCTTGCCTGTTCGCTTCGTGCGTGCTACCCGATCAATTGCTGATATCTTTTTCCTCTTCGTCTATTCCAGTCCTATCGGGGATTCGCTGGTATGTATAACCCTTCCTATCGGCGGAGAACCCGCCGCTACCCAGTGGATATAGTATCTCACCAGAAATATCATCCTGTTTTTTTTTGTCACATAGGGAAGGCAGCATTGACAACGGACGCGTGAGTGCTTTCTCAGGGTTTCTCCGCTTGGTTCCATTCCGATGGAGTTCCCGGCGCACGTAACACCCAAGCTGACAACCGGCTCCCCCCTCCGCCTTCCAGGATAAACGTCCGGTACGACCGGCCCTCTATTCAGTTGATGACCTCGGGGGCGTACACCATCCAAGAGGTCATATGCCTCGTGTGCACCTCGTATCTCGGTTGGAAGATGATTCGCGCTCACGAACGTAGTGAGCGTTGGAAAGAGGGCAAACACATTCTCGAATTGGAGTTCGTTCAAGAACTTCTTCCCCCTCCCGTCCAACGTGGGACCCTCCCCGAGATCGAGACCGCGAGGAGGAAGAGGATGAGGAGGGCGGCTAGCATTTGGGGTTCTAGGGATACAAATTATTCGTTGCCCTTTGCCCCTCAAATGCCGGAATTTACCTCCCCAGCTTGGACTCCGCTCGTCGGGGGCTTTGCATGAGACCAAAACACATTAATGGCGTTTTTAATCGTCAAGGTCAACGATCCCTCTTGTCCTCCACTTTCCGCTTGTTTTGTTCTACGCGTATCTTCTTGTGTTTGTTCGGCCCCTTCGTCCTTCACACATAATCTCTTTTTCCCTTATCCCCTAGCGGTTGACTTATTGCGACTCGTTCGCTCTTCGCGCTTGCGCTTCTCTCAAACCACCTGATCCACTATATGGTCTTTCTTGTTCTCCTTTTCCCCTCCGCTCTCGTCCGCTTACTCATAATGTACCATTGTATCGATTGCCTCGGTCTTGTAACATAAGTACACGCTTACATTTCGAATTCAATTAAAAGGGGTTTTCGCTGGCCGCACTTGGTATGCATCTTGACCGGAAATGGGGTTCACGCGTACCACGTTGGGATACGAGGAATTTCCTCGTCTCTCGAGACTCTTGTTCCATCTTTCTCTGGTTGTCCACGTGCAGGCCCGCGTGATTAGTAGTGGGACTTAGGCCCGAGACCCGGTCGTAGACCCGTAACGGCCCTGAAGCGATATCACCACGCGCACCTCAGGTACTAATTAGAGAAGAGAACGCAGGGATGGGTGAATTGGCCCAGGAACTCAGCAGGTTCCCACTTTGCCGCGGGGTGGGTGGCGTTTCCCGCATGGCTACCGGGATCAGAAACAATTCATGTGACCCTTGAGGGTTTTCGATGCGTGATCGAGATACTTTCCCACGATTGCTCCCGTTTTCAAGTTATGTTGCGGT
>Ga0307509_10008045_pt1 | contig 13544 bp, 15 predicted proteins | sample 10_EM_MG_FD_202245 | JGI IMG/M metagenome (GOLD analysis project Ga0307509, IMG submission 202245) | Populus trichocarpa ectomycorrhiza microbial communities from riparian zone in the Pacific Northwest, United States - 10_EM | ecosystem: Host-associated > Plants > Roots > Unclassified | place...
TCGGCACAAGGGAAGATGTAAGTGCGAATGCGACACCTAGCTTTACCATAGTAGTGCAATAAAATGTACAACTGTAGATTAAGGAAAGTGCAAGATACACTGTAACTGTAGTTCTCGATGTTGCACTATTCTACAGTGCGTGGTCAGACTATAGGGACGTTCCCCTCCCCTCCTTGGTGGTGCACCACAGATTTTCCATGGTGCACTACTCCTCCTCTCCTCTCAGCCCGTCCTCTGCGGCCGGGCCTCGGTACCTTCGCCTTGATCCCAGCCCCGGCACGGACCAAGAGTGCAGAGCGCTCATTGATGCGCTCTGGTATGTTTAACTAAATGTAAATATAGATACGCTTAGCTATACGCACTGGTTCGACTCGGTGACGCTCATCCAGTGGTTCACCTGCGCCAATCAACCCGGCTTGCTGTTATGAACACCCTCCCCAGACGGAAATTAGCACGGCGGCGCTTGAAAGACGGTCCCTCATTTGAGATGCAGAGGCTATGAAAGTTAGTAGCCTTGCTCGGTGTAAGGTCATTTTAATTTCTCCTTGGGAATAGACCCAGTCACCATATGATACTAATATCATTCTGCATACGGATAGGACATGGGCCATGGTTGGGAAGAAATATTCCTTCATTATGGTATTGCACAACTTCTCAGAAGCGTCCGAGAATAGACTGGGATTACCTTTGGCCCCGAAGGCTAGTGCACTGTTCCACAGCGACGCTATTGCACAATTCTTTAGTCACCCGTAAGAATAAATTATATTTCGTCCTAGCACTGGTGCACCATTTTTTGTTGCGGTATTGCACAACTCCTCAGAAGTGTCCGAGAATAGATTACCTTTGGCGCCGAAGACCAGTGCACTATTCCACAGCGAAACTTCTCAGAAGCGTCCGAGAATAGATTACCTTTGGCCCCGAAGACTAGTGCACTATTCCACAGCGACGCTATTGCACAATTATTTAGTCACCCGTAAGAATAAATTGTCTTTCGCCCTGGCACTGGTGCACCATTTTTCGTTGTGGTATTGCACAACTCCTCAGAAGTGTCCAAGAATAGATTACCTTTGGCACTGAAGACTAGTGCACTATTCCACAGCGACGCTATGGCACAATTCTTTAGTCACCTGTAATAATAAACTATCTTTCGCTCCGGCACTGGTGCACCATTTTTCGTTGCGGTATTGCACTATTTCTCAGAAACGTCTGAGAACAGACTTATATTACCATCTGCCATCAGGACCAGTGCACCATTTCACAATGTCGTTATTGCACTTTTCCCTGGGGATTGGTGCCCCACTCCTTCAATACTGTGTTTAACGTATAGATTCTCTTTCCCCTGAAGCCTGGTGCACCACGCTTATTACAGAGAATATTTTCTACTATGTTGTGCACTAGCAACTTCAGTCAGGCTCAATTCGGAATTTCCGAAACGACGCCAAAATTTTTTCCAGGTGAGCCGGCCACAGTACTGCTCATCGATTCTCTCATTTGACACCGCATAGTTGAAAAAAAAAAGAAAAAAAAGACAAAGAAAGACTGAACAAAATGTACGTATGTAACGCCACCACAAGATAGTTAAAGATCAGATAAAGTACGATGGAATCAAATCGTCAAAAAATTACTGCACTTTCGGAGGGTCCAAAACAGCCACCCCTTATGTCTTCGCCACTTATACTTTGGTACGTTTTGACTTTTTCTGGATCCCCCCCGGTGCACCACGTTTCTTTCGCTCGATGGTCGTCTTTGCGATTTCCGAAAGGGTCCTCTGAACGTCGATGATGAATGCCTTCCACTCTCCAGTGCTATCATCCTGCCACCGGCTGCGAGCCGCCAGCGATTGCCCCCACCACACCGCCATAGTCAGCACAGAAACCATGCCATTTGGACCTGCTTTCCGAAGGGGATCCCACATGATCGGAGTCGAAGCCGTGTATGTAGAAAGGGGCATATCGTGCTCAGACTTGCGGAAGTCTGGTTGCATTCCATGCCACCACTTCGTGAGGGCAATACCAAACTCAGCAGAATCTGAAATGGTCGGCGCTGCTTCATACTTTCGTCGGCCGTTCCGCGATTTATTCACCCATTTGTTCCACTCTTCTGGGCGAAGGTCAACAGCGGGTAGGGCATTCTGTATACAGTTATTGGAGCAGTGATCGAGAAAAGAATAGCTTCGACACACCTTTGTTCCTGTCATGGTTCCATACCCAAGTCGAGCCTCAAGCTCCAACCACGAGTTTACGCATTCCTGCCACTCGGAACCAAGATCGCGGGTAACTAAGTGCTCTTTGGCGAGCCTCGTCCATTCTGGAGGTGCTTGTGGGTCGAAGTTCTCTTTCTCAGGGGGCTGTTCAGTCGGTGGTAACCCCTTTGGAACGTTGGAACCGATTTCGTGCATAGCTTCAAGGCGCTTCGAAGGAACCAATGGGCGTCCAGAACGACGCTTATCGGCCGGCAGGGCTAAAGCTTCGGTAACACTTTGTGAAGGAGACGGTTGCGTGGTTGGAGAAAGATTCGGTGAAGCTGAGGCTGTCAGGGAGGTCAAGCTGGCGTGAGACGCTCCAGGAGAACATTGTTGCGTAATATCGATCTGAGCCGTGGTTGTTCCAGGGAGTGAAGTTGGCGATGGCGATCCGCGTGACAAGGAAACGGGTAAATGGCCGGCGGTTACGATTGGGGGCGAAACATGTCCCATAGGAGGAAAGTGAGTTGGGAGTGATGCTGAAGACGCTCCGTGATTCACAGTTTGGGAACCAAATTCCGAATGGAAGTTGCATCCAAAAGGATCATCGAAGCGATTTGTCGGCTTCGGAGGGGTGGTCTTGGAGGGGAATTCGGCCGGGAGTGGTGCCTCGGGATTCGCGGTTGCGGGACCTGCTGTTGAAGAGACTTGACCTCCAAATAGATCGCCAAAGCCGCTCGCGAGGCTCAAAAGAGGGGTCGTTTTGGGTGGGCATTGGATTGGGAGTGATAGGGTCCTGTCAACATTCGCGGATAAAGGACCCGCTTCTAAAGCGATTCGGCCTCCAGATAGATCGTTGAAGGTGTTTGAGGGATTTAGAGGTGGAGTTGCTTCGGTATGGTCATTTTCTCCTACATAATTGATACGAGAGATGTCATTCAAACCCGTGGACAAAACATCATTTGTCGGTGAGGGCTTATCGCACGGTGGTGGCGATTGCAAGCTGCGCGGTCCTCCGACGGGGGGCTCAAAGGTGGGAAGGGAAGTAGGTTCTGACAAATGACCGGGGTTTGTTGATAGAAACTGGCCTGAGAACAATCCCATGTCATGTCCAAGATCAGAAGCAGATGATGGAAATGTCGAAAAGGTGTTGTCGTTCATGAGGAGATCCATCAAACCACCCTGATTCGAACTGCTATCGTTGTCGAGAGTATTAGAAAAATCGAATGAGCCGAAATTGACGTCTGTAGTCTAACGATTAACGGTGGAGTTTCTCTGATAAAACAGGACGGCATACCCAGTGGGGAAATATCAGTCGTTTGGCAGAAGTCACTGATACCGTGCGCTGCCAGTGGCACATGTTCCCTCACTAGTAGTTTCATTACCGTTTGTACGGGGATAGTAATGAAGAGACGAACCTAGATCAGAGAAGTTCCAGCCCGAGGGATACTGGACTAGATCGTTGGCGGGATGTTGGTTTTCATCTAATCGAGATAAGTATTAGCAAAAAGAAATCGAAGCAAGTGATACACGACCTACTCTGCTGGTTTTCACCTGATCCAGACGTCTTGAGAAACAGGAAGAAAGAGAGTGGTGCACCACTCACCGCTGCCAGAATTACTGATGGGGTTCTTCATTTTGGGAGCCGTTTTTGGCACCGCCAAGACAGGTGCTGAGCGACAATCAAGATTGATAATTATCCGCATCAGATATAAGGAGAATACAAACCAGTAGGTGAAATGCGATCACCGTTCGCATTTATTAAACCTCGGAACAAGCCCTTTCCATCACTCCTACTGTCATCACCCTCCGAGTCCGAGTGGTCCTCTACGCTAAAAAGTGCACGAGATTTGCGAACGGATTCCGCTGGGAAGACCATATGAATAAATCTGGGGCAACAACAGTAAAGGGGCTTACGGTAAATTCCTGAGAGAAATTTCGTGAATGGTGCTTGGTAATGGGCATCAAAGTTTGGGAACGATTCAGCAAAGTTCGAGCCGTCTGGGGTCAGACCAGCGTGGCAGCTTAGATCAACAGGTCAATGAGCACGGAAATATATATACAGTCGAGTGAACCTGAAATCGTACCTCCCAACCGAGATCTCACCTCCGAGGTGAGGATCAGGCCCACCCATGAGAATTGTAAATGCCCATCCAGTGCGCCTCTCAAGGCCGTTGATGAAGTGCGAAACGGTGTGTGGTAACTCTTGGATCGCCCTTGGGAATCGGGATCAGAGGCGAATTTCAATAGGTTCTTAGATCTTACCGGTGATATTGCTCCGGCGTGGCTTCATCATCGAGGGCAGCAACTTCCATCGACTTGGCCCGCTCTTCAAGCTTTTCCATGACCTGGAGCTTGACCGATTCCTCTTCAGCCTCATACATTTCCCGTGTGAGTTTTTTGACAAGATTTAATTTGTCGCCTTTCGCCATATTCTTCGTGTCAGCGCGGTCGACTTTGGGCTTTATTTTGGACTTGTAGAACAACTTTGAGTACATTTCCTCTGGCTTGAGCTGGCGCATCCGACCCGGAATCTCGATTGCCGCCTTTTGTCGACCGCGTCTACCCCCAACGATCGCGGCAGGGTTCACGCGCCATCGGAACCAATCTTTGATTTGCTGGGCATATTTGTCATATGGAAAATATCTCCGAGATCGTTGATCATGATCCGTACCTTCATAAGCTTTTTGATGGCCATTCCAACAGCCGCCTCGTCTTCGGCAGTGAGCTCATTGTCCAATTTCGCGGGAAACATTGATCCGGCATCCACAGGAAAGAGCTTGAGCCAGTCCACTTTGATCTTTGCCCAGAAGGGTCCATACGCTTTGCTGGTGTTGTAAATATCGACGTACTCGGAGAAGCGGGAGACAAGAAATTTAGTTTGTTCCTCCGTTGCCCAACGGACTTGCCCCGGCATTATGAGAGAATGATGTTTTCGCAATAGCAATGCAGTGTCAGCGCGTCTATGGGAAAATTCGATGGGGAACTGTAGCGCTGTAGTGCACAATAAATAAGGTTTGCTTCCGCGCACAGCTTGCTAGTACTCGCATCAAGCCACAAACCTTAATTTTAGAATAAATACGGGACCTAACTTGAAAAGGATTCATCCCCTTTCGTTTATATCTCATCAAGCTCTCAACGCCCGTCTATCTCCTCATGGTTGAAAACCTTCGTGTCAAGCCTGAAAGCCCCGCTGGGCGTTCTGACCTGACCCTTGTCGATATTCTTGTTGCCCTTACCCGCTTGACGCTGGAGAATGGCTCCAGTAAGTGCCGCCACTTGTTTGAACATGATCGATCTTAGTCAAAGCATTCCTTTAGATATGATTGTTCCACAAGCCACCGTCAATTATGTGGCGGCTATCTCCGGGGTTACACCCAGCGAGCGTAAGGAAACACATTCACATCGTTGATCAGATCTGACAAATCTGATTTCAGTTGCCGCAAACCTTGCTCCTGAGACTAACTCGGCCGGGGCGCCACTCATCCCTGCTGCAGTTGCGGATGCCGTATCGCCGGCTCCCGCAGCCTCTGCCCCAGTGGCTCCTCTCATTCAGACGCCCCTTCCTGGCACCTATGGGGGTCCTGGCTATCCTCCTGTCGAATTTCAAGGGGCATACCTAGAGATCCCCCCAGGTGTCAGCCCTACCGACACCACTGTGAGGTGGTATACGATCACCGTCGGCCTCAGAGTGGGCGTGTTTCCGCATTGGTATGTTTCTCTCTCCGCACTATATGTCCTATAATTAATGGAGACCTACAGGGGCAACGTCTCCCCTTATGTCTCTGGTATCAAGGGAGGCGCCTGCTTTGCCCGCTATTCCACCAAGGTGGAAGCCGATGCTGCTTTCTTTTTGGCGGTGCGCGGCGGCAAGGTCCGTGTCATTGGCAGGACCCCCTGTACCACCCCTCCCCACCCGATCGATGCTCCCCCGTTCAATGGAGGTGGTCCCCCACCTCCTTCGGCTGATGGGCCAGCAGGTGGTCTCGTAATCTAGGCAACATGTTGCAATGGACTTCTTCCCCATATATATCATTATCTACGTTCCCCCCATTTGTATATCCATGAATTCGAGAAATCTTTGCAGTCCTTATCGCTTTCGAAATCCCCACCAACAGATCGATAATGAATTTTGTTATCAGTAAAACACAGTTCGGAGACAAAAAACACAGTTCGGCAAGAAGCTTGAATGGAATCTAATCCACATAAGGTTCGATCACCAGATTATCTCCCCCGATTGATGGGATATATGCCGCGTGCGCCATAGAGACATACGCGCTCATATGTGCGCTCCATATGTGCGCTCAACAGGAAGGAACCTTGGGGTAGCAACATGGAGTGTACAGGATTCAATGGGTGATCAGAGGGCAGTCAGTTACCTGACATAACTGGTCTAAGATTGCGGATGAGGGTCGGTACATCCAAGATTTTCAGGTTCACCGCCCAACATAGAAAATCTGGACTTACTTATATTCCATTGCTATGTACTCAGAAGCAACAGAAGCGATGACTATAAGTCATATAATACAATGGCTTCAAGAGATCTCAACTCAAGCTTTCAAATGATGGGAGGCTAATTTGTGTGTACTCGACAGTAAGATCTTGTAGCAATATACAGATAGCCGTGTCACCCAATTAGTGTTGTTCCCATTTTCACTCTGTAACGTCACTAATCAGCCAGCCAATTTCTATGAACTGCAAGAATTACACATAGAGAGCTTAAATTTCGAAGATGGGCCAGAGAGACCAAGTATTGCCCAGGCTACAGCCAAATTCTATGTTTTTGGCGTCATTTAAGTAGGCCATTTATAACTGTTCTGATTGGCCAGCGCAGGTCTCAATTTCACGTTTAAGGTATCACCCACATTCCTCTCGTCTAAAAATTATATAATACGAGTCTACTTGATGTTTACGAGTCCTGAAGGAGACCAAAGGTGATTTGGGCTATCGGTGAAGGCTCTGTGGGTGTCGAACAACAATATTTCAGCAGATTTCTATTCACAAGATGATTGGCTCTTGTGAGCGGGCCGTAAATGCACGAGCGTCTCTCTTCTTGCAGGTATAATTAGCCCGGCAATGCGCTCGGATCCTCCAAGGGTTGTTAAACTATACAGTTCATATGCTGCCGGTCGAAGGCCGTGCTACTGATTTTTTTAATTCAAACTTTAATTCGATTTTCGCCTCCTTCAACAATCGAATCCAACATCGGTACCACTTATCGTCGTTGAGCTTGTCTTATCCTGCTGACTGTCTAAATAGGATGACATATACAAAAGCCGAGTTACGTGTTCTTCGGGAACTCACACCCGGTTATCTCGCTCTCATCAAACACAACCCTGGTGGCGTCAAAGGATACATTAATCGAACCTATCTTGTCTGGTTTGATTGGTTCCCCCCAAAACGAGAAGAATGGATGGACGACGATGAATATGGGTGGAAGAAGGATCGACAAAAGAAGGTGACTAAATTTTCTTTCTCCTCATCACCAGTTAAATGTCTAATTCACTTGTAGTATTTCCATATGGCATTGCGGTGGAGTGCATGGAGCTTTGGCAAAAGGGGTTGATGTTTCGAGATCTACCAACGATTTGTATACAAAATTATGAATTGGTCGCTATCCCGGCCCTTTTTCACTGCCTTCCAGTCGGCTAAGAGATCCATTATACGATGTGCTTTCCATTCGAGCAAACTCCTCCCCATCTTGCAATCGACATCGGAAAAGCCGGCAGTCTTGAGTAATTTATTGAGCTCGGACCACTCCAGCACGCATTTGGTGATTTCGGCATGAATTTCTTGTAGAAATACTGGCTCGCTCGTGGTCTTGTAGCGGACAAGCCGAGATTCTTCATATTGATATTGTGCACGTAGCCTTCGTCCTTGAATGAGTTCTAAGAATCCGGATATCCCGTAAGCGGTCAAGAGTGATGAGGAATGATAAGGAGGGAAGTTATCCCAATGGGCCAGATGATCATCTTGTGTGATCTCGTCACGGCGGCGAAATTCTTGTTGAAACAAAGGTGACGTTTTCATTATTGGGAATGTGGACCGGGACATGACACGCAGAGATCGAGGTATATTAGGCAGAGGAGCAACCAGGTAAGCTTGGGAGCTTCTCTTGCGTTTTTCGTATGCGCGCTGGTTTTGAGCACGCCGAATGACCTTGTCACTGCACATGTAAGGGTCAGAAATATAGCAATGAAAGAGACGGTGATTTAAACGACGTACCGCTCGGTGTCGACATGAGTCTTTTTCTTGTTTCGCGTTGCTTCTATTCTTTCGACCTGATTGAAATATTTAGCACGCCTCCCCATCCTTCGGATATGGCTGGTGGAGAGAACGACTAACACACGACTCCACAAAAGACTTGGAGAAGAGATGGACAGTGATGCACAATTTCTCAGTGGTGTAGTGCAGAACTTCAAAAAGAGTCCGACCCGAGATAGTGCACTATTGTACAGTCGCAAGACGCTGGTGCCGGTGCCCAGTGGGGCGACGAGCCGCTTCTGCTCTGAGCGCCATTCCTCATTCCTGTATCCAAATGTCCAGCGAGCCTCACAGGAAAAAGAAACGACATGTGTTGCCAAAGTTCATATTGGTCAAGGCCCCAAGTTCCAAGAAAAATAAACACCAGAACGTACGCTACTCGACCAATGCTTTCGGGTCTCTCTCCGCCTCCTCTTCAACCATCTGGACGGAGGATCAAGCCGACGCCGCCATGCGAGAAACAGAATTGGCGGAGACCAGCGAGGCAGTGATGCATAACGAAGACGAGGCAGATTTTAATTGTGCTGTGGATGAGAGCTACCTTCAGCACCTCGATGAACTCGAGCCGGAGGAGAAAGCCAAGAGGATTCGACCTAAAGGGGTGCGTAACAATTCTCTGCAATTTCACAGTGGCTGAGGGATTCCCCTAGGATGAGTCCCTTCGAGATTTCGAACCAGAGGCCGATTTGTTCCTCGAAGAATTAATCGGTATGGACAGCAGGGGGTGTTGGCCAACAGAGATGTGCGTCCACTGTACGACAGCGCCCGGAGTTTTCCAGTGCCGTGATTGTTTGGGAAGGGAGATGGTGTGCGAAGGATGCATTGTGGACGCCCACAAAAAACTCTATCTACATCGTATTCAGGTAGGCTGCGTGTTTACCCTACAACATTGAAATCTGAAGGTATAATAGGAGTGGAATGGCATGTATTTTACAACGACCTCACTGAAAAAACTTGGTCTCCGGATTCAGCTCGGCCATCGGTTTGGGGAAAAGTGTTTGAACCCAGAGCGCTGCACAAACGACGACTTCATTATCATCGATACGCACGGCATTCATGAGGTCGGCATAGACTTCTGCGGCTGTGGAAGGTCGGACCAGCGTCACACTGTTCAGCTTCTCCGCGCAAAACTTTTCCCGGCGACGATCAAGCAACCAAAGACGGCAGCCACGACGAGGGTGCTTGAGCTATTTGAGCTTCTAGGATACGAGTCAAAGGCATCGGCCTTTGAGTTCTACCATACCTTAAGCCGATTTACTGACAATACAGGTATTTCCCCCCCAAAAGTGAGTTAGTTTACCAGTGGAGCGTTTTGAGCTAACAAGAGTACTAAATTTCAACTAATTTTAGGACCGTTATCTCGCCTTTTTACGTATGGCACATGAATGGCGACATTTGAAGATGCTCAAGCGCACAGGAAGAGGACACGATCCCAATGGCATTGTAGCAACGAAGCCAGGAGAATGCGCTGTGTTATGTCCTGCATGTCCGCAGCCAGGCAAAAACATGACGCCGGGATGGGAAAATGAATCTCCTTTACGCAGGTCGGTCATCATTTATGGGAATCTATAGTCAAATGTCAATGACCAAAATGCCCAGATATCTTCACACCCTCTTTGCTTCCCTTGACGCAAACTTTCGGATGAGGCGCAAGGATGTTTCCAGCGATGAAGCGGATCCCGGCCTGAGTAAGGGGTGGGCATATTTCGTTGAGAACTCTGGATACAAAGCACATATCAAACAACATGCGAATGACACAGTACCGGTACGCCAGACCCTTAAGTAAATATACCATCGACGCTGATCCGAATTTCTTAGAAAAGCACATGTTCCCGTCACGACGCGGTAAACCTGGCTGATTCAAGACCCGGCCAACGTTATGCGGCGACTGGAATTGGGGCGATCACTTGCCGCCATGACATGAAACGTCCATCCAGTGTCGGGGACCTCCAAGTGTCGGAAAGGTGCATGATTCAACCCACTTTCTTGCATTGTAGGTCGGTGACTAACATTCGCGGCCAGATATTGTAATATGGATTATTTGTTCTACCAAACGTTCAAGGGGACATTGGTTTTGATGTTCGTTATTTCGTACGACATCGCTTGTCAATGGTCGATCAATCTTTATGAGCGGATGTTCGCCCTTGATCACGAGTTCTTTCTATTCGACGACACACGCTACGTACGATTTCTCGTCCCAAAGTTCCACCTCCCGGCGCATGTCGAACAATGCCGCTTGAACTTTTCCTTCAACTACACGAAAAATGTGGGACGTACCGATGGCGAATCACCAGAACGTGGATGGGTGAAACTGAACGTTTTGGCACCGAGTACACGGGAAATGGGACCCGGAAGAAGACGGGATACAATTGATTGCAACATCGGTGATGAGAACTGGAAGAAGTTCTTTGGGACCGGTAAGAGAAGCATCCACACTACGGCGCTGTGCACTACTGACAAGCGTACACCACAGGTCAAACTTTGCGACGGAAAATTGTCGCAGCGGCGAAAGACATGGCGGAACAAACGATCGCCCATCAGGAACTTGAATCAACTCTACCCATTGCCTCCGTTGATCAATGGACAAAGGATCTCGAGATGTGGGAAGCTGATCCATCGAAACCAAACCCGTTCGAGATTACCGTGACTGGCCCAACGTTAGCTAACGTCCGGCGCCAACTTGTCGAGGACGAAGCGAAAGACTTGGCAGAGGGGCGGGATTCAACATTGGATTCCCGGGTCTCCCTATTTGTTCTTATCTCGGAAGGGATTGATTTAGAGGCAGAGCAGTGCGTCCACTTCTGTCTCCTTTTTTGTGCATTCAGTAATGTTGTCGCTGTCTGGGCATTTAGGCGTGCAATCGGAGTCTCTGGATCGAAGTTATGGGAGCATGCTAAAGACCGTCAACACACGAAACACCAACTCCGTTGTAATGCCTTGCGGCGTAAAATCGATCACTGGTTTAAATACCAAGCGCTCTACTTTCCCGAGGTCGTCAAACTACGTCAAACATCCACTGACCATCAAAGCGAAGTCAAAGTTCAAGACATTCCACTGTGGTTACCGTCTCAGATCAAAGGCAAGATCCCAGTTACTCTTGAAGCCCAACGGACGGAATGGCGACTGCGAAATGGTCAAGCATACGAAGCCCTCGACACCCTGCAATTTCAGCTCCAGCTTCGAGCACATCTGAGGACATTCAAGCATCGATTCGTTCGAGGGCAAGGTCCCAATACTCGTGCACGAAAGTCAATTTCCCTCGTGCAGGAGAAGATCGATATCGCGGCGCGCGATTATCGTATATCTTATGAGGCGCTTGATGCACTAGGTTCGATCTTATTCAAGTATGGGTGGCATAACGAGCTTCAACCACTGCTCGACGAGGATATCCGGGACCTTTCTGAAGGGGAGGACAAGAAATCAGACGGTAAACGAACAGTCTCTTGGATATGGAGAATCAAGGAGATCCAGAATCTCGAGAACGATAGCCATCTTAATGATCGTGAGTTTTTCTGTCCCTTTTATGATGCCTTCTTATAGAATGATAACCCAGGAGTACGGGTTGAGTGGTGCAAATCCAGAGCACGTGCTCATCGGTTCACAGAAGAGGTATCGTTGCTTTCGGAGGAGATGGTACGTGTTACACGATTCTTGACTTCGAAAGCAAGCGAGTGGGAGGAAAAGACTGATGTGGCTGGCTGGGGAGCCATGTCAGACATGCGCACCGAAGGTTATGTCGCATACGCGAAACGTCAGGCAGCATTATATCTGTCTCTTCGACGACATTTCATCTCACTTTGGGAGGGTGTCCCTGCTCATCTCATGCGTATGCAAGAAATCATCGAAAATCCTGCGCTTGCGGACCCTGGAGAGTTCGATGATTCCACAGCTGCAAAGTCAAAACGTTCAAAAATTTGAATTGAAAAAGATTTGTCATGTATTTAATAACTTGTTGTATGTTACTTCGTCGTCGTATGCGTGAGGTGGCGCTACCTGGGATGTGGAAGCCCACTAAGAAATAGTGCAAGATTGTCAGGGTCACGATGGAGTAGTGCACTAGTGCAGTAGTTAGGGGACATACTAAGAAATCGTGCACTAATTAGGGATGCCCGATTTAATCCATTCTAGGAGCATACTAAGAAATCGTGCAACACCGTCATGAAGAAATCGTGCACTAATTAGGGATGCCCCATTTAATCTATTCTGAGAGCGTACTAAGAAATCGTGCAACACCGTCATGAAGGAATAGTGCACTAATTAGGGATGCCCCATTTAATCTATTCTGGGAGCATACTAAGAAATCGTGCAACACCGTCATGATGGAATAGTGCACTAATTGGGGATGCCCCCTTTAATCTATTCTGAGAGCCAACTAAGAAATTGTGCAATACAGCCATGGAGTCGTGCACAAGGTGAGACGAATTAGAAATATATTCCAGTTGCATGCCTGGTAGGCCGTATCATTATGTGTTGACGAGGGAGCCACAGGAATAAAGAACATATGAAGGGTCTTGATGGTTGTAGACTTGAATCATCTAGTCTTAATGGACTGAGAGGGTCCTGGAGCAGTGTGTACAGTATATGGATACTACCGATACTAGGGGATGGTGGTACCACGTGGGCGGCACAGCTGGGTCGACTGCCACCAAGATGAACCACCGGTCGGGGGGGAACAGGTCGAACCAGTGCGTGAGGCTATTCATAGATGATCTATATTTACATTTCACCGTCAAAAACATACCAAAGCGCATCAGCAGACTCTCGGGCGCGCACCAGGACCGGGGTCGAGGGGAAGGAGCACCGAGGCCCGGACAACGGAGGGTGGGCTGGGGAAAGGGAGGAGTAGTGCACTAGATAAAAGGGGGTGGTGCACTACGGAAGGGGGAGGGGAACCGCCCTGTAGTCTGACCACGCACTGTAGAATAGTGCAACATCGACATCTACAGTTACAGTATATCTTGCACTTTCCTTAGTCTACAGTTGTACATTTTATTGCACGATTGTGGTCGATACGGCTGAATGCAGCTCTTCACAGTATCCGAACGGTCAGCATATATTCGATTGCATATGCTGCAACTATTGTAAGCCTCATCTTATT
>Ga0307509_10008046_pt1 | contig 13543 bp, 6 predicted proteins | sample 10_EM_MG_FD_202245 | JGI IMG/M metagenome (GOLD analysis project Ga0307509, IMG submission 202245) | Populus trichocarpa ectomycorrhiza microbial communities from riparian zone in the Pacific Northwest, United States - 10_EM | ecosystem: Host-associated > Plants > Roots > Unclassified | place...
ACGAACAGTTCTGGCTTATCTCTGGAACCAGTGCCCACTTTGCTGCTGTCATGCAAGGCCTTCTCAAGGTGATTGCAGGAATTGAGATATCTTTCACATTGACTTCCAAGTCTGCAGGAGATGACGTTGACGATATATATGCAGACCTGTATCTCGTAAAGTGGACATCCTTGATGATTCCACCCATTGTGATTGCCATGACAAACATGATTGCCATGGCCTTTGCTTTCATAAGGACGATTTATAGCACAGTTCCGCAGTGGAGTAAGTTTGTTGGCGGAGCTTTCTTTAGCTTCTGGGTGCTGGCTCATTTATATCCTTTTGCCAAGGGCTTGATGGGAAGGAGGAGAAAGACCCCAACCATCGTGTTTGTTTGGTCCGGTCTCATCGCCATTACTATCTCTTTGCTATGGATTGCCATTAGCCCACCAAAGACAACCGGAACAGCTGATGGAGCTGGGGGAGGGTTTCAGTTCCCTTGACTGCTGCCGGCTGAGTGAACAGATGCATGAATGAATCTTAGATTACTGACTTGTAAGATTTTCAGGATCCAAGACAGTTCAAGAGAACAAGGCTTGAGATGGAACAAGATTTTGCACTTCAGTATTTTCTTTCTGTAACTTTCTAATAGACTTACGGTCAGCAAAAGGTAGCCTTGAAGGAATGGTTACATGCTGAAAAATCTGTAAGCTGAAGGTCAAATATTGATGTCACTCCCATAAATTTTCGTGATAATTCAGTGGCCTGTTTTTTTTTATCCCCCCAGTAATCCTGTCCCCATTCAAATGCATTCACGCAAATGCATCACAGGCACCTAGAACATAGCCAGCACGTCGTTTTTTTGCCTCCCCCTGCCCAGATTGTTATATAAGCATGCACTTAATCATATAGCATATGATCAAACATTCAATTCAGAAAAATAATCAAGCAGTAAAAAGGCGCATAAATTAATTCCTTGGCCTTACAAGTGACCGCCGACAGAAATAAAAGAATCAACACCCATCATACATGGATTCTATGATCCACCACATTCCCCCTTCTTTCCCTTTTAGTAAACCAAAAAGGCATTATATGAAGGGAAAGAAAAAACTGAAATATGTAAATAGTTCCTTAATGATTCAATTCTGATGATTTATGCTACTTAATTACAGAATTAAACAAAACAAAACAAGTGTGTAAATAAATATATCCAATTAGATAATCAACTGTGAGTGTGACTAGCAAATTACACTACAAAATCAGAGTTTTGACTTGATCCTACATATTTCAACTCTTCGGAGCAAGATGACCGTGAAATCTCCTCCCTGTGTGCTCAACTCAAGTGACTGCCAAAATGCGAATCCTAAAGATCTGACATCTCAAATGGTACTCGCACGAACAACTGGCCATGCAGGGTGACCACAGCAGATGTCTGATGCGGATCAATTCTGGTAGGTAAACTCACAACCTGAAAGTAAAACCTTCTGTTAGTCTTATTACTATTTACTTGGATGTGGTACTTGCTGATTTTAAAACCTGACGCTGCGAAACACCCATCCATAACTTAATGTTAGGTCATCAAGGCTTTAGAATCAGTCTAGGAATAGCAGTTTCATATTGAAGAATCCAGGACATGGATGCAACAAAACAGAAAGTTACTATTTTATTCTTCAACTGTAAAAGATTGAAATTCTGATGTTGGAAATATTTGCATAAATAATACACAGCCAAAAAACTCAGTCTACAACATCCTCTGAGTGCTCTGAACATGCAGAAAAAGTCAAGCAAACCATGCAAACAACAAAGCCCTGTTCATGCTTAACAAACCTTTTTAAAAGGTGTCACGCCCCAAGGATTATCCAGATGCTCTGGTTGGCCAGATATGATCAAACGCCCTGCTGGATCAGACTGAACATGCACCTGGCAGCAAAGGACAGAATAGACTTAGCACATGAAGATTTATAGAATGTATAGATTCAGTTAGAAAGGCAATCATCCATATATATATATATATATATATATATATATAAGGAGAAGAAACAAAAGCAAACTCAATTGAAGGCAATATCACAGACAACCGGGCAAGTGCCATAAAGTTACAGAACAGGCTAACCACCCCTTGGGCTGGACCTCCAAGTTGGATCAGGCTAATATGTCATTCTAGGTACACTTCTAATATTGCTTCCTAATTGAAGGTTCTGTAATTTTCATGCTCAAATGAAGAGACATTGTCAGGCTCAATTGCCATGCTCAAATTAGAGAGTAGCCTAACTGGATGCAACCCCAAATGGCAAGAAAGAGAGCACCAGAACTTAAAAATTAAGTTCCCTTGCTTTGCTGGTGTACTTCTAAGCAAAAGCCAAAGCATTTGGAACCAGTCATCATTTGCATCTGACATTCATTTTGCTGCACTGCAGCCTCCATAATCAAACTTTACCTCTAAAAACTTGAACTTCACTTAAAAAGCTCAATTAGTCTTTGTGTCATAGTTATCGAAATTGAGAAATTGATGGACTTGTGAGTGTGAGTGTATGTGAGAGAGAAAGAGAGCTTACCTCCTCACGCAGAAGCCCAGGAACTAAAGCATATATCTCAAAGCAGTCATTCTGCATGCAGTGAAAAATTAAATCATATTAGTTCTTAACTAGGAGAAGCTTGGGGAGAAATTTATCTAAGTACCATAAGAAAGATGAGAAAACTTACAGTTTTTTGCACATTGATTTTTACCCAGTCAGCTGGGGGTCCAACATCAATGACCATTGCATCCCCCCTGCCAAAACAAAACCCAATTCATCACTTCAAATGTATGGGTACAATCATCAAATCAAATATCGAGGCGTATAATGTGATGAAAGAACCACTGATCTTAACTGTGATTTTATTGCCTTCTTGTGACCAAAGTGGACAGCACCCTCAACAGGTGATAGCCGTTTACGCTTCAGTAAACCTAAGTCAATAGGTCAAGTTTAGAAAGAAAGGCCATGTTTGCAATTAAAGTGCTGAAGATGCTGAATCAGTTAATTAGTCATACCGTTTGTTTTAAGCTGCTTGTCACCCTTTGGTGTAGAACTCAAGTTCTTATCCTAAATTAAAAAAAAAAAAAAACTAAAAGATGAAGTTACACAAAAAAATGCAAATTCCTCCTATGATGAAACCAATCCACATGATGGGAAGGGAAAAAGGTAAAACAATCAACAGAAAGCCAAAATTTCACATTTGCAGAGATTGGAAGGTGACAAACCTTAATGATTGGATGACAAACCTCACCATTGCCAAGAAGACGCTGGGAATGCCAACCCTGCATCGCACGAGCTGCAGCATCCCTTCTTGCCCTACCTGATGCAAGAGCTTGACTTCCACCAGCCTGTAATTAAATTGAAAATTAAATAAAATAGCACTCCAGGCGGATGCAAGATTGTATTCAAACAAACAAACGTTGCCAAATAGAACTAAAAGCATGAAAGTTTCAGCTCAATCATAAAGACAGAATAAAACAAGCCAATTGAAATCCACAACAGAAATAATTTGAAAAGCATATACTCCATCAAATTTAAAAAGAAGTGGGTAAAAATAAAAATAAAGAGCGCAACACAATAAATAACTTCAATGAAGTTTCAGAATTAACTTTTGCCTGTCAACTAGAATTTTAAGCCACTGCACATCTCCATATCATCAAAGGCCTTAAGTCCTTTGAAATCAGTTCATGAGTACACAAGAATCAACTCAGTTTTCTAACACATAGCACCCATTGATATAACATCCAAATCCTGACTTAAAGCAACTGATCCATAGTGAATACAACTATAGCCAGTACAGTAAAACCCCACACCAAAACTTATCTAAATTTCTTAGAAAAGACTACCTTCCTGTTTTCCAACACATCATAATCGCAATCCTGTAAATTGTCTACTTTCTATGCATAGCAATTTTATCTCCAGAATCAAATCTCCATTGCATCCCTCATTGAATCACTAGAAGACAGTCCAAGTTTACAGAATATCTGGGAAAGCTTAAAATCCATGATTTTATTAACCATACCTGATTATAATTATTCCCAAATAAAAAAATGTAACTGTTACAGCTTTCACTCCACTATCCGCAAACCAATGTACAGTATGAACACCTAATTCTAATGCAACACTTTCATTCTTAAACCTTCAAATGGTACTCTCTGCCTATAAAATGTCTTGAGGACCACTTACCCAATTGCATTAAGAATCTTGAAGACAGAGGTGAGACATGCAAACATCAATCACAGTTAGCTATTAAAAGTTACCTGATTTTCAGCCCTCATAGATTCAGTCAAGGGGCCATCTGAAAAAGGTAGCTCACCATTCTTTAATTTATTCTTTTCATATTCAAGGAGTGCCTGAAAAAAAACGATACTCGTGAACTCCAAGAACCAGGTAAAGGACAAACTGGAAATGCGAGATACAACATTTTCAAAAAAAGAAAAAGTGTGCAATTAAAGCATAACCTTCTCATAAAAGATTCGAAATGTCCAAGAGACAGTAGTGCAGGTTCTGTGAAATTCAAAGCATGATGAAAAACTCAAAATTAGTATCCAATAAGAAATGTAAGTTCTCCAGATGTGCAATAGAAAAGTGATCATGATTGTCAAACAAGAGCACAAGAGTCAAGTTTCATGTTAATTAACCTAACTTGTGGTGTCCAATCATAGGGACAACTCTGTTTCTTTCCCTATATATATATATATATTTACAAACTCAAGAAAATCACTACCAATAGAAGCGCTACATAAAACAAAAAGCTTTGGGATCTCTTGCAAGTATTAAATAAGTAAACATGCAAAGTAATTTATACTTCACACAAATTTGCTAGAGTAATATGAATCATTTCCTACAACCTTACCATAGAACTAACAATTGACACAGATATTAGATATCAACTAAAGAAAAAAGCATCTGTAGAAAAGAATAAATTACTTTGGTGGTTTGAAAGATTCTCCCACTTGCCGCCATAATTTGCATGATGTCACCTACACATGATCATGACCGAAAGGTAAATCTATGATACATTCTCTAGCAGCAATATTCAGATACATAATTTTCTAAACCTTTTTTTGTTCCTTTCTTAATGCCACATGGAACACAATCAAGAGATTGAGCAAAATGGACCCATAATAAGAATTCAAAACTATTTAAGATCAAGCAGTGTCTGAAATATTGTCAAGCACACATTGGAGTTCACAGTGTCTGAAATCATGTCACCAAGTACTTGGAAACAACGCAAAAGAAAAGTAAGGAGACGAATGCTAAAATCCGGCACATCATGCAAGAAGTTCACAGGTTAGGCTGGATCAATGTAAGACAACATGAGAACTGATTTATGACGACCATTTGAAATCACTTGTAACACATGATTAATTACGTCAACAAGGCATCCAGAAGTAAAGGAAATTGCAAATAGAACCGATAGTTAGGTAAATGAAAGGCGGCCTGCGTTGCAGGGGACGAGAAATTAAGAAAAACCTGTTCATAGCCTCCCAACTTGATCACCAATCTCCATAACCTACATGGAATGAGTATAAAAGACAAAAAAAAAAGAAAACAATTATGACGTGCTATAAGGAAAAGCAAGCGAAAGAAAGAAGAAGAGAAAGAAAGGGACTTACTTGAGCAAATTGAGCTCTTCTTTATAAAATTTGGGGGGTTTGAATTCCAAGTGGTTCTGTTTATGAAAAGATTCAACATCCTTCATAAAAGCAGCTTGCTCTTCCTCAGTTCCGGACTCGTAACCATCAGCAGAAGAATCCAAAAGGAAAGACTTGGTTTGTGGTGGTGGAGTGTTGAGAGCAGAAATTTCTGTAGGAGCTTCCTTCTTGTCAATTTCTGTAGGAACTACAGCACCTTTCTCATCATCATCTTCTTCATCTTCAGCTTTGGGGTCCGAGTGACTCGAGGGAGGAGGAGGTGCGTGAGTGCCCTCGTCATCATTTTTGAGAGGCGGAGAAGAAAGCTGTTTGGCACCAGCAACATTGGTAGCGGTGGTGGCTACATCAGTGTTGGGCTCATCATGAGGATCCTTGTTGTTGTTATCAACTGTTTCGTCCCCCTTTCCCTCAGACTTGATGAAATCTTGAGCGGCGGCGGCATTACAAGTATCATGATCATGGGGATGAGGAGTGGCAGGATTCGTATCGGTTAGGTCAACTGAAGATTGGATATTATCCTTGTCCTCTAGAGCTGAATCATTAAGGGCGAGTGAAGGAGGAGTGAGAATCGGAGCAGCAGTAGCATCAACATCGTTACCTTTGGGGTCTTCGCTGGAGGCTTTGGTTTCGGCTCCCCCTTCCTGTTCCGCTTCCGCTTCACCTTCCGGTTTGAGATTGTCGGGAGCGGGCTCCTTCTCATTGGCGGCTTCTTCCTCTTCTTCTTTGGTATCCACCATTTTTTCTTCAGTGTTATTATTACCATCACTTGCCATTTATTATTATTGTTTGGATGGTGAATGTGAAAACCCCCTAGACCAAAAGTTGCAGACTTTTCGTTATGATTAACAAAATAAATAAAAGAGAGAAACAGAGGAAGAGGGAGAGATGCTTGAGAGAGAAAGGGCTGTGAAACCCTAGCTTGATATGGGTTATTTAAAATGACCAAGGCAGAAACAGAGGTCCACACGACACGTAGTGTATTTATATTTATTTATTATTATTTAATGCTACATTGAATTATTATTATTATTATTAAACTCGCAAACACTCCAACCCTAACCAGGAAGAACACTCTTTTTTTTTTCTTTCCTTTTAAGATTTATTCTTGAGCAGGAAGGAGCATTAAAACTTAAAAGAGGTTAGGACAGACGGTAACAAAAAGGGGGGAATAAATAAAGAGAGAGGAAGAAAATAAGGAAACAACACGACGACTATCCATATGGGACGGGAGGTGGCATTATTCATCAATTCACTCACCTCCACTCGGTCAGTCCTAGACTTCTTCTTCTTCTTCTAGCTCTCCTTCGTTCTTCTTTTGCTTCCACTTTCCAGATTTAGAGAGAGAGAGAGAGCTCTAGCTGTGGTGGGTAGAAGAGAAGAGTGATTGCTCAACTGACTCGTAGCACTTAGTGAGTTTGTTTGTTCAAGTAAAGCTAAAGGTAGAGAGTATAGGGGGCAGCGCGGCGCGGGGCAGGGCAGCGACGCAATGATGTGTTGAATTCATGATCATATCACGGCACGCGTGAACTGGTTTTAATTCATCGGCTGGGTTGGCTCAGCTCAGGCAGTCCCTCTCCTCCCCTTCCCTCATGGATGATAGTACCACTACCCAGTTTTATTGGGCCTAAGGCCTATTCGATCCGCTCTTTGTAATTAATTAAAAGGCCCATCATCACCTGAATCTGATCAACTCAAAGATCCTTCAAGCTGTAGAAATGGAGAGCACTCTCTCTCTCTCTCCCCCCCTAGCGTGTTATTTTCATCTGATCTCCCTCCCTCCTTCCTAATTCCTCGATGAACACCAGAATTATTGCCTTGGCCTCGCTCTTTTTTTCTTTTTGGTTCCTATTTTAGTTTATCATCCCGCTGACCCAAACGCACATCCATAAGAATTTCCTGCCTAACACATATCAATTTGCTAATACAACAGCTTCCCACCTTTTTTCCCGTTGTTCTAGCCCCAAGGGCTTCTTCTTCTTGAAACCCGAGGACGCCCCCCGCCCCCCGCCCCCCCTCACTGCTTAAATCTCCTATCGAAAGCAGAACAGAAAAGACGCCAAGAAAGAAAGTGGGAGCTCATTATCAGTAGCTGTAGCAGTTTCTAAGTGTGGGTCAGTTGAGTTGTATCCTTTATACCACTTATTCCTCATTTCCTTACATGTACTAATCTTACCACATCTTTTCATTTTAAGTGGAGCAGACAGACACTATTTTAGGTTTATGTGTATGTTAGTTTAATTTCATCACATAAGTTGAATTTGAGATGGAAAACGAGGTACTTGAATTCGATATAGGTTTAGGAAGTGGAGCTGATGATGATGATGATGATGATGCTGTTGACATCGATATTGACGACGATTTGCCTTCCACTCCTCCCCATCATCTTACCACTTCTCACAATTCTGCTTCCACTTCTGCTACTCGAATTTACCTTCCTGAGGGTGACCTTTCGGATCTTGAACCTTATGAGGGCATGGAATTCGAGTCCGAAGAGGCTGCCAAGGCCTTCTACAATTCCTACGCTAGGCGTGTTGGCTTTAGCACCCGTGTCAGCTCTTCCCGCCGTTCCAGGCGTGATGGAGCTATTATTCAGAGACAATTTGTGTGTGCCAAAGAGGGCTTTAGGAATTTGAATGAGAAGCGTACCAAGGATAGAGAGATCAAGCGCCCCCGTGTTATCACTAGAGTTGGTTGCAAAGCTTCCTTGTCTGTCAAAATGCAGGATTCTGGCAAATGGGTTGTCTCCAGTTTTGTTAGGGGACATAATCATGAGTTGGTCCCTCCCGATCAGGTGCATTGCCTCCGTTCACACAGGCAAATATCTGGCCCTGCTAAGACCTTGATCGATACGTTGCAGGCTGCTGGAATGGGCCCTCGTAGGATTATGTCTGCCTTAATTAAGGAGTATGGTGGGATTAGCAAAGTTGGATTTACAGAGGTCGATTGCCGGAATTACATGAGGAACAATCGTCAGAGAAGCATGGAAGGAGACATCCAGCTCCTTTTGGATTATTTGAGGCAAATGCAAAGTGAGAACCCCGATTTCTTTTATGCACTCCAGGGGGATGACGGTCAGTTTACGGGCAACGTGCTGTGGGCTGATCCAAGAGCCAGGGCAAACTACAGTTATTTTGGTGACACTGTTACTTTTGACACCACCTACAGGTCCAACAGGTACCGCTTGCCCTTTGCGCCCTTCACTGGAGTGAACCATCATGGACAACCTGTTTTGTTCGGTTGTGCTTTCATATTGAATGAGACTGAAGCATCATTTGTTTGGCTGTTTCAGACGTGGCTTACAGCAATGTCTGGCCGTCATCCCCTGTCGATCACCACTGATCATGATGCAGTGATAAGATTGGCCATCATGCAGGTCTTCCCTGAGACCCGCCATCGGTTTTGCAAATGGCATATATTCAAGAAATGCCAGGAGAAGTTGTCCCATGTGTTACTCAAACATCCAACTTTTGAGTCAGAGTTTCATAAATGTGTTAACTTGACCGAGTTGATCGAAGAATTTGAATCCTGTTGGTTGTCACTTGTTGATAGATATGAACTTCGGGATCATGAGTGGCTTCAAACAATATATTCTGATCGCAGGCAGTGGGTCCCTGTGTATCTGCGGGATGCTTTTTTTGCTGAGATGTCTATAACCCAGCGAAGTGATAGCATGAACTCATACTTTGACGGTTACGTGAATGCTTCAACCAATCTGAACCATTTCTTTAAGCTGTATGAGAGAGCTATAGAGAGTCGGAATGAGAAAGAAGTTAAAGCAGATTATGATACAATGAACACAAACCCAGTTTTGAAGACCCCATCTCCAATGGAGAAACAAGCATCCGGGCTTTACACTAGAAAATTGTTCGTGAGATTTCAAGAGGAGCTAGTTGGGACGTTAACTTTCATGGCATCTAAATCAGAAGATGATGGGGAGAGCATTACATACCAAGTTGCTAAGTATGGGGAAGATCATAAAGCTTACCATGTTAAATTCAATGTTTTGGAGATGAAGGCGACTTGTAGCTGCCAGATGTTTGAGTTCTCTGGTCTTCTGTGCCGACATGTGTTGACAGTCTTTAGAGTGACCAATGTCCTTACTCTCCCATCTCGTTACATTTTGAAACGATGGACAAGAAATGCCAAGAGCAATGTCATATTGGAAGAACGCCCTACTGATGTATATACCGGCTATCTTGAATCTCATACTGTTCGGTATAATACCCTACGCCATGAGGCCTTCAAATTTGTAGAGGAAGGATCCAAGTCCCTAGACACTTACAATGTGGCAATGGGTGTTCTGCAAGAGGCCACAACTAGAGTTGCACAAGCAACAAAGAATGAGGGGAGAGCTGGTGATGTCAATGGCCGTAATAAAGGGGACTCCGCAAGCAGTGGAATTAGGGCTAATTATACCAGCGGGAATCATCTGGGGATCTCTGGCCAACCTTTGTCTGAGGTTAGAATCATTTTTCATTTACCATGCTTCGTGCTTCATCTATTTTCTTGCAATCACATGGTGTCAATTGATTTCATTTATTACTGTCTACTGCTTCATTTCTCCATAGACCTACTTGTATACACCATTTTTCTACGTTCATTTTCTGTTCTTTTAGCTCTCTTAATAAGTTGGTTTTCTGCTAAATGTTGAACTTTCACACCTTCTCAATGAATCCAAAATTTTGATTTTAAAATTCCCATGAGCAGCATCTATTTAGTGATTGAAGGATACCCTCATCATGGTGATCACTAGAAAATTGTCTATCTCAGACCTTTGTCCATCCATGTACACACAAGCTCAAAACTTGGAAACCTCTGTTAACATGACTAGTATTCTTCACCTATTTGAGGTTTTTGGCAGGGGTGTTTGTTGAAGAGCCCTTGGTATTCTTTTTTAGCTTTTTATGTTAATAATAATAAAACATACATATGATCATGGTCATTTAATTCAATATGAGAATTTCAGTACAACCATTAATTGATTGCATCCTAATTTTAGGAATTTCTAGTTCTCCTGTACTCCTGAAGGCCTGTATTGAGTTATTATTCTGAATAGATGTGCTGAATGAAATAAAATCCATGCATCAGGGAAATCTAAATCGCATGATATCCTAAATAAAATCACTTCATTTTATGGAATTGTTCGTAGATGTTTGGGAAAATACAAGGGAAAAAAACGCAGTTAAAGAATTTGTAACTCTACCAAAAAGTTTGACTTGAAGTCGTGAAGTATGGAGGAAAATTGAAAAAAGAAATACTGTACATTGAGCTTGTAAATACTTAAGATAAGAGTGAAAAACAACCTTGTATATCTGGCTTTTCACTGAGAAGGCTTCTTGACCAGCACAAGACCAACGCAAACTGTTTTTCAATATATTGAAGGTTCTCTCACGATATCCTTTGCATGGCGGTTAGTGCCCTCATTTCTGATATGGCGGTGCAACAGAGGTATCTGTATTATGATGCTCTAAGGCCTGTTTTTAACTTTCCTTTTCATTTACCACTTTGCAGGAGGATATGGACAAGAAAATCCAAGAACTTAGAGATGAACTGGAGTATGCAAATCGAAAGTGCGAAGTCTACCGAGCTAACCTGCTTTCAGTTTTAAAAGACATTGAGGATCATAAGCAACAATTGTCAATTAAAGTACAGAGCATAAAGATTAGTATGAAGGGTAGTATCTGAAGGTGCAGTAGAGTTTTACCATGTGGTTTCTTTTGTATTTTCTTCCCCTTTTCCTTTTCCTTTTCCTTTCCCTTCCCAATCATATGAAAGTCCTAGTATTTAAACTGTGATGTGGATGAGGTTGTGTTTTTTTTTTTACCTTTTTAGTGCTATAGAGAATTTAGAGATTGTGAATAACTTTGAATTTATGTTCTCTTGTACAGTGCACTTATTATCTTTAGATCTATACGAGGAAGCAATGATTTCTTCAATTTTAGGCAGATGCATGACCAAAAGTTCTGTATTATATTTCCGTTGGATTAGTAATGCTCTGTATCCATAAAAGTTCTTAGGTTTGCTGCATGTGTTTTGAGGATCATGCAGGAAAGTCTTTGACAGTGAACTCAAATAATACACCTCGTCAACGAGATCATAGCACAACCTAAAGAGCTCGTACATTCTAAACTACAAAATGTAACGGCGGAGAAAACCCTACTACTGACTACCACCACCTATAACACAATGCCCTGATGGTCCGCCGTCGCGGTATACATTTAAAGACCCGGAATTTGGTAGTTTGATACAGAGGTAGAAAAAAACAGACCCATAAAATTTAACCTTGCACGCTATGTTCATTCTTTCAAACTCAGCCTTGCGTTCTGCACCTTCACCGAAAGCTTTAACTTCTGTTCTTCCATATCTTTTAAAACAGCTAGCAAGTTTGCTCGGTACACTTCACAGCGTTGGTTGGTACCCTCCAACTCAGCAGTCAATTCACGGATTTTCTTTTGCTTCTCATCCTGGGCAAGGAGAATAATAAATTAGAACAAATACTAAATGGAAATACTGCTTAATGCATACACAATTACAGAAAAAGTAAAATAACAGATCAATCTTGAGCATCGATCACAACCATAATGTTGTTCGATACACGGCTGATGCTGCCTTAAAAGCAACATTCCTTTCAATGAGTCTGACACATACATAATGATAATAAGTAGAGTATGAAATACTGCAGTTACCAAGCAGATCATTTACCGACAAAATAACAAAATTACCATATCGTGGTAAGGCAAATAAGGAAAAAGAAAAGAAAGATCAAGGATGCATTATTTTTCAATTTTCCTCATTTCCAGGCATGCACTGATTGCAACAAATTGTCAGTGGATTCAGAAACAATATGCATAAACTGTCTTTTAACTAAGCAGAAGCTTCTAACTTTACAGTTATTAAAGAAGGAAAGACAATATAACATTAGTCACCCTTCAATAAAGGCAGTACTTTGACTTCTAAACTATTTATTTTGTACTTTGTATCTTCCTAAAGTCAACAGGTGAAATATTTTAGGGTTTAGCTAAAATTAAATGTAGCACAAATGTTACTAAGGGATGTAATTAACTGGTGGTATAGGCTGAAAGAAAGCTTAACCATATCAAGTTACAAGCAGGAAGAAACTAACCACAGACTGCAATGTTGCCGATGAATTATCTTTAGCAACATGAAGCTCTTGACTACTTCCATTTGTCAGAGTTCCACCTTGTGTGCCTCCAGAGCCTTGATTCTTCACATCAGAAACTTTCTTAGCAGCTTCTTGTAGAGCATCCATTGCCACATTATAAATGTGAATAGATTTTGCCCCTTCTTCAACATATTTGATGGCTTCCTGGCGCAAGTTGTTATAGCGAACGGTTAAAGACTCGCGAGAATCGTTCGGCAATTCAGAAGCGCCTTCATCTAATACAGCTCTGCTTTTGGCATTAGTTGTCCATCGTTTCAATACATATTGAGATGGAAGTGTGAGGACATTTTTTGCTCTAAAAACTGCTAATATGTGTCGACAAATGATCCCAGAATATTCAAACATCTGGCAGCTGCAAGTAGCTTTCATCTCAAAAGAATTGAAACAAACAGTGTGTGCTTTGTGCTCTTCCCCAAACTTAGCCACGCGATAGGTGGTGATGGTTCCTGAATCGTCAATTTTCGTTGCAGGATTAGCAAGGGTCTCAACTAATTCATCTTGGAATTTCATGAATATTCTTCTAGTGTAGAGGCCAGCAGCTTGTTTTTCCATAGGAGAAGGTGTCTTTAGAACTGGTGTGGTGTTAGTAGTGTCATAGTCTGCTTTTAGTTCCTTTTCATGCCAACTTGCTAAAGCCTTTTCGTATTGTTTGATCAGCATTTGTATGGTGGTTGATGCACTCACATATCCATCAAAGAACGAGTTTA
>Ga0307509_10008047_pt1 | contig 13543 bp, 8 predicted proteins | sample 10_EM_MG_FD_202245 | JGI IMG/M metagenome (GOLD analysis project Ga0307509, IMG submission 202245) | Populus trichocarpa ectomycorrhiza microbial communities from riparian zone in the Pacific Northwest, United States - 10_EM | ecosystem: Host-associated > Plants > Roots > Unclassified | place...
AAGAAAAATACATGATTTCAATTTTATAATACTATAAATTATATACATTTTTCTCGGGAAATTTTATGGTGATAGTGAAATACTATTGGTTATTTTATGAATTAATTTAAAAAAAAATTACAGTGATAGTATCATATTATTAATTATTCTTTAGAGTATATTTTAAAGAAAAAAAGATATCATAAAGAGTAGAAAAAATATAAAATTTATAACCTACAATAAATAATAAAAATATCTCCATTTTTTTTTATTTTTTTAAATGAACTCGTAAAATAAAAAAACTAACTTTTTATGATTGAATTTTATATATAATTAGGATAGTTAGATTATAAACCCCAATCACAAAAACAATTTACCCAAACTCAGCAACCTCATCCATAACTCACTTCTTCTTGGATTTCCTCAACCATGCATGCCAGCTTCTTTTCCTCTATCATTTAACACAGCACTTTTTTGCCTCTCTCATTGTTTCCCTCGCCTGCCTTTGTCTCTCTATTACAAAGAACTCCCATAACATTTTTTTTAAACAATATTAAGCAATAACAAATATTTTTATAATTCTTTTATTAGATTTTTTTATATAATTTTATAGTAATATTCGTTTAAGCTTTCATATATTACAATATCATTAAATATTATTTATCTTTCCATCATTTTGATTTTTCATTATCTTTAACTTATTCTATAATCATTTTAATTCTTAGTTTTAATATATATTTTTTTAATTTCTCAAGAATATTATATGATAAGTGAGGGTTGACAAACTTGTAACAAGAAATGATGATGATTTTTATAAAAATAAAAATAAAAACATGAAATTACAATGTTTTTTACAAAAAATAACAATTTTTTAAAAAAACTTAATCCAATTAAGTCTCATCAAAGTTGATCAAATCTATCAAATTTAGTTGAGGTGTGCGTAAGCTGATCCGGACACCCACGTTAAACTAAAAAAAAATTCTATTAAATTTAACTAAATTAATTCTCAACCTCATTTGAAATCAAATCTAACTTGAGTCATGTGAATAAATTTTTCAATAAACTCATAAAACTATCAATTTAGGTTTGATATGTACGGTTTACAGACTAAACATGTTATTGAACCATCTTTAAGCTATTTTTTTGTTTTTTATCAAATAAATTAATATAATATCTGTGATTGATTGCGATGATTGTTATTTTTTAAAATATTTTTAATTTAAAATTTATTTTTATCATTGATATATTAAAATAATAAAAAAAATATAAATATAAGATTTTTAAAAAATACTTTTTAACTATGATAACAAAATAATATTTAAAATTATAACAGTATTTACTTTTAATATTATTTTTTTTATAGAAATATATTATAATTTTTTTAATTTATTTTAAAAAAAACTTAATTGTAAAAAATAAAAAATCTTAAAAAAAATAAAATACAACCCATGACATATCTGCCAACTTGCTGGTTGACTTATTTTCCCAGCAACCAAATTTCCATCTGCATCTCTTTCCTCTTTTCACTGAGAATCTGAGAATTTGGTTTTCATTTCTCCAAGGTCAGTATCGGCTGCTTCTCTCTTACAGTAATTTTGACACAAATCTTAATTTCAAGAAACCCTTTATTTATCTTGTCTTTTTTACAGGTTTTGGCTTACTAAAATGAATCAGGCAGCTGTTTTAACTGAAATTGCAGACATCCTTGAAGAAACATGTCGTGCACATAATTTACCTATAGCTCTAACATGGGTTTCTTCATATCCCCTTATAAACAACAAAAGAACCTTAAACATCGTGAATAGTGCTTGTTATGTGAATGATTTAGGGATGCAAGGGTTTCTCAAGGCGTGTACAGCGCATCATCTCGAAGAAGGTCAAGGTGTTGCTGGAAAAGCACTTAAATCGACGCATCATTGCTCTGTCTCCAATGTTTGTTTCCTTGACGTAGCTGATTATCCGTTTGTGGATTATGCTAGGAGTTCTGGGCTTCGTGTTGATTTAGCTATAAAGTTAATGATAAAGGAGGGGTTTTATAGAAGTAATGTTGATTATGTGGTGGAGTTTTTCCTTCCTGCGAATCTGGAAGATTTGGAAGAGAAGACATTGATGGATGGGATTTCAGCTAGTTTGAGGAAAGGTTGTGAGAATTCCAAGACTGTTATAGCACCTGGGTATAGTGTCCAGCCATTGCATTTGTTTGGCAGTTTGAATTTGAATCAAATGAGTCTGGAGAGGAACCATGAGGATTCAAGTGAAGTTTCGTTTTCCGATTGGAATAACTTTCAGCCTGTTGCTGTTTCTGGGAGCTCTTTGCGGCATTGTGAGCAGGTGTGCTTCTTTTAATTGTGGAATTGTTGTTTGGTATTCTTTCTTGTTGATGAATGGATTGTTCTGTTGATGAACAAATTGTGACTTTTATTTGGATCATGGGGCTTACTTTTTCTTTGAATATATTTCTGCATACCAATTGATGTGCTGCGTGTATACATCTTCTGTGATTACTAAACTTGTTGTGAGCAGTTGAAAATGTTTTGTGCGTACAATTTAGTTTATCAGTTGAAAATGCCCGAAAACTCTTGGTGTCAGGTAATGTACCTGGGCCGAGCCCCTAGAAGCTCAACCTGGAGGAAATACCCAGCCTCCACAGAGCATATAAAAAGCCCAACCCTGATGGATTTCTCATGTGCTTAGTCTAGAGGAAGAGATTTTGGATTCTATTCTCTATATATATACATTTCAGATACATTTCAGGTGTTTAAAAAATCTCTCACTATCATACTATATTTTCATCATATTAATATTTATGTAAGAAATATTTATCTTCCATTAATATTATCAGGATAAAATTACATTGTAACCTCTCTTCTCTATAACAAAAAATGACTTGTGGTTTATAAATACTCTATAAATCTTTTATACTACATATTCACAATTTTTATTATCTAAATATTTATTCTTTAAAATAAATAATGACGTGATTGATTGATTTAAAATAGAAATTTCAATGGTAATTAAAAACATTGGTTAATCTATTCAAAAAGTGAAGTACAAGATTGCTTAGTGTTAAAATAGAAATTTCAATGGTAATTAAAAACATTGGTTAATCTATACAAAAAGTGAAGTACAAGATTGCTTGTAATTGACTTCGCTACTGAATTGAGGTAAAATAGTAAAAACAAAACATAATTACAGGGCTATAACTGTGTCATAGACTCATAGGACTCCAAATGTTGAGGTTAAAGAGGTATAGCTAGCAAAATGTATTTCATTTTATCTGTACTGATTGGTCCTTGAGGCCACCATGACAAACACAGTTAAAAAGCTTTCATCACCAATTAATGGTCTCCTTGAAGACAAAATGCTAAGGCATGAGGTTATGATGTTGTTAGCTTGAACATGTCCTTAGTAAGTGCCATAAGTAGTCTCCTTGATAATGCCATCAGCGTTACTGGCAACCGAACCTTGACTAATCATGCATTCTATCCCAATGGCAGAGGCTAACAAGCCATTCGAGATATCTGATTCCTTCAGCAACGGCCCTATGGCGAAAGTCTGTTTGTGCTTACATGGATACAAACACACGCGCGTGTCTTTGATAGGAGATGTGGGATCCCTTTTCCTATCCGAGCTAAGAAAAAAGATCATGGAATTCATCTGCTAGCATTTCTAGTATTATTAATCAGACAAGGTTGCCCGTGTCTATTTCTGTAGAAGTCCACAAGTCTTCTTCATGAGTGTGTGGGCTACACATAAATTTCACTAAATAGATCAATACATAGGATGTAAAATGAATTTTAAACTAAAATGATTAATGGAGTGTTTTCTAGCGAGGAGCCATGCAACTTGGAAAGAACGAAATGTAAGGATTAAGAAAGGAAGATGTACGGTCGGGTCCTACTAGACTTGACCAATAGAAGGTGGGTCTTTTGTGGGTGTGGACATACTAGCAAAAATATTTGGTGGCGAATGGGTGTGGATGGCGAGTAAGGACAGCATACATAGGGCCTGCCTGCCATTGACTTGCATGAACAAAGCAATTCATAGTCAATTAAAGAAAGAAAACAGAAAAGAAAAGAAACAAGGAAATAGGTTGGATATGGAATAGGGGCTGGTGGATCACAGATACTTAGTTTGGTGCTTACAAACCAAGAATTCTGTTTATCCTTCTACAGGGCCACGGTTCTTAATTTGGTGCTTACAGAAATGGACTCTCCTATAAGTCAAAAGATTGATGGATTGTGCTAAGGCAGTTGCAGATGGTGATCTCAAACTTGCAGATTTTCTTTTTGAGGAAATGGAAGTTCTGACTGCTAAGGAAACCAGAAAAGTAACAGAAACAGTTGTCAGCTGCTTTGCTGAAGCTCTGGCTCAGCGAGCCTATGGAGTACTTCCCCGAAATCCTGTTCAATTACTTCCCTCCTCAATCGTGAATACCAATGTTATCCTTTTCAATTTCTCGTCACCGACTTCCACTTTGGTGGCCTCATCAGTAGAAAGAAAGCAGTCCACTGCATTGTCTTTTACATCATGGAAGGCAGCTGGGAATATGAGATTCTGTTAAGAGAGTGTGCGCCCGTACCAGTATTCCATTTAACTAGTATCGGACCAAATCCGGGTAAAGACAGCTACCATCTTTTGTACAAATTCTGGTTGTGACAGTCATCATGTGCAGCTGAGGTTTGAAGCAATCGTGGGGCAGAGAAAGCAGGAAGATCTGCTTCAGCCAGCGAAGAAGTAGTAGAACTCTAGTACTTCAGCTTCTCTGAGACCTCAATTTCTATACTGTTTGTTTGAGGAATAGGACTGCACATCATTAATATCACTCTCAACATGCAGAAAGATCACTATCTTAAAACCCTGCTCTACTCCAATGCAGATTTTTCCAACACAAGACAACATTAGACGTGCAATGGGTAGAACAATACTGCAAGCACTTCACTTGAGGCTCAGGATCAATAGAGATGTGATGGTGGTGAAAAATGCAAAGGCGGCAAGAGATATTGCAATTTTCTCCAATACTTTGGATACATCATGAAACCTATTTTTAATTACTTGTGAAACAAGAAGAGAACAAAAGGTGAGTAGTATGGCAAAAGAAAGCAAGAAGAAGGGAACAGGGAGTTTGGAATGTTGAGGATTTTCGTATTGGAGAGCTATTTGAATTGCTACTTCGAAACAGAATTCCATGATTATGTTGAGCCATTCTAGAGTGAACTGCTTAAGAATGAACATATTGATTTGTTGTGGATTGATGGCAGGGGACGGTATTTGTTGTGTTGGAGGTGGTTATTGTAGCTCTACCTCCATAGTAGAATGAGGTTGAGGAGCCTCTGATTGTGCTGTTCGCAACAATATCTCTGTGTCAACTGCTGTGAAATGTAAGGGTTGCGTTTCTTGGGTTCGAGATAATTCTTGATTATAAATGGTAACAGAGGGTTGTGCCTGTGATTCTGGTAACTGAGATTCAAGGTCGATGACAGGAGAAGGCGGCGGTGCATGTGATGGATGTAACGCTTGAAGTTATGATTGCAACATTAGTTATGATTGCAACATTTCTGAGGCTATGTTATCAAAATGCAGAGGTTGGTTTCCTTGGTTTTGGGATGTTTGGGTAGTGGTAAGAGGGGCTTGTGGATATGGCTCCGACTCCCGGTCAAAGGCAAGATAACGAGGTGGGGTGCTTGATGAATGTGGGGGTAGTAGGCATCTTAGTCTTCCCCAACCCAGGATGAAGAAAGATGTAACAGAGAGAGAAAAAATTCCTGGATGCTTTTAGTAAAGTCCATGTTTGTATGAGTTGATTTAAATCTTTTCAAGAGCTGCATTTATATATGCTTGAAGTGGCGGGGACAGCAAGGACAGCATACAGAGGGCCTACCTGCCATTGGCTCGCGGGAACAAAGCAATCCATTCGTCAATAAAGAAAGAAAAAAGAAAAGAAACAAGGAAATGGGGGGCTGACGAATCACAAAGAGTTATAAGCTAACAAAGAAAGTAAAAGAGGTCATCATGTTTTCTGTTTATCCATCCACAGAGCCACCGGATGTTAATTTGGTACTTACAGACATGGACTCTCCTCTTGTCAACAAATTGATGGGCTGTGCTAAGGCAGTTTCCGATGGCAATCTCAAACCTGCATATTTTCTTTTTGAGGAAATGGAAGGTCTGCGTGCTACCGAAACCAGTGAGGTAACAAAAAAAGTTGTCAGCTGCTTTGCTGAAGCTCTAGATCGGCGAGTCCATGGATTGCATCCAAGTAATCCTATTCCATTACTTCCTTCTATAGAAATGTAAAACCACCCCAACGCCAAAGAAAACCCCCTTCACTTCTTTGCTACCACCGCCACCAACTACGACATGCTTGAAACCTTAATTACTGGACGATCAAAACCATTCCACTTCGTTGACTTCTCCATGGTCCTAAGCAGCAGTTACTAGAGGTGTTGGATTCGGAAATCATTTTTATTGCTCAAAATCACTCCGGTTGACCAGTATCAGACAAAATCTATCACGACACGATGGTCATCTGCAACAGTACATATGCCAGCAGCTTATCACTCCACTTTCTCAAGAGTATGGCATCGATTTCCAGTAAGAAGAAGTGTTTGCCAGTTCAGTAGCTGAGATTGTAGAGGCTTTGCTCAATCTCAAAACAACAAGTAAGGATGAGACTACCATTGTAATGGGTGTTTGCACTCCACAAATGACTTGCTTATCAACCGGTTACTACCACTGTTTTTCGAGCATCAGAGCAATATGATACTGTCCCGGGAATAAAGGTGTTCTCAGAGATGCATTTGAGGCGGCAGATTAGTAATGTGGTTGCAAGTGAGGGCATTGATCGGTTTGAGAGAGATCAGACGTTCTCTCACGCGTATCATCGAACTAATTTCTGTACATCAGAAGCAAGTTTCTCACAGTTGGGTATAAATCTGGATCTACTGCAGTACTGCTTTCGTTCTCTAATGTTGTTCTTCTTTGTATTAATTAATGCGACTATGGAGGATTTTGGGACTACAGGGTATCCCGGAGAGGATTTTGGAATTAAATTTGATCGGGTGTGCATGTCATGTCAGTGTATTATGGTACTTTATTTATTTATTTATTAAAATAGTTCTTCAAAATAATAAAAAATTACCTAAAAACACTTTCTTATATCCTGCAGGCTGAAATAGCAAGCTACCAAATATATTTTACTAATATGTTTAGATGTTAGTAAAATAAAAATAAAAAAAATATATTAGAAAAAGGAAAAGGTTTCTGTGGGTGCAAAAGAAGTGTATTGGAACCAATTATTTGTTCAAATTGGTGAGATCGATCGATGATTTCAATGATCGAAGAGGAAAATATCAATTAAAACGCTAGCTAGCTGCAAGATTTATGATCGATCGATGCTCTTTAGTGGTTTTTTTTATATATAAAAAAATTACAAATTCAATTTTCCAAATGTACCCTTTAAAAAATCCAGCTTAGGTTCGTGCATTCAATAGCTTTTCATTTATTTACTAAAATTAAATTCTTTATTTGTATTTTAAAGTTCGAGAAGACAACTGTTTAATCTATAAATTAGAATTGAGATATTGTGTAACTCTTCCCCAGAGAAGAGAAGGTAAGAAAACGAGCATTATAGTACTAAAAATTAAGGAATTGAATGTAATTTAATTACTTGAGGATAATCCCAAGGATTAAAATAAAAAATAAAAATAAAAATAGCATTGCTCTTATCCACAATATATTTGAATAGTAATTAATACCGTTTAAAACATCTTTTGTTTTAGTTGTTTATGTAATTTATTTAATTTATGTTTTTTACACTTTTATTAATTATTTTATAAATTAAATCACTGATAATAGAAGAAGATGGTGAAAACAATATTATATTATGTAAAATCCCTAACAAAAACTATATATATTTGGATAGAACTTAAAAGAAAACATTTTAGATATTGCAAAACTTAATACTACTAAAATGAGAACCATATAATAACAACAATAATAATAATAATTTTTCATGATTTAAAAAGTGGAATTTGTAAAATGTTAATTCATGAGGATTTTGTATAATTTACTTAAACACTTTGTAAAATGGGGGAGATTATACATACATACATACATACATATACATACATATACATACATACATACATATACATATATATATATATATATATATATATATATATATAGAGAGAGAGAGAGAGAGAGAGAGAGAAGGGATGGTGAAGGCCATCCTTGCCCCTTCGACTCCGTCCCAAGCTGGAAAACTAGCAAAAACTCATCGCGAGAATGAATTAAAAACTTAAATAGTGGAATTTACAGTGATTTTAGATATAATCTACAGTGATTATTTTTTAATATAATTTACTTAAATGATTTTTTCTAGACATTTATTATTTTATAAATTAAATGAAGATGGTGAAAGCAATATATACATATATTAAAGGAGGCTGCCGAAGATTCGAGGAAGCAATCTTCTCCTTTGGCAAGGAGGCCATAGTATATAACCTTTTCACAGACCGTGCAGGGCGCAGCTGCATGATATGAGATGCAGCGGTCTCACTAGCACAACCATGTCTATTTCTTTTTGTGTGATGGATTTTAATTTCTCAACAATATTACATGATAAGTCGACAAACTAACTCATAATTAACAGATTTAAGTAGTAAGAATTAAAGAAGGAAAAGGATTGCGCGTTAATAGTATACGAAGCTACCAAATAAATTTTACTAATATGTTTGTTTAGATGTTACTAAAATAAAAATAAAAATAAAAATAAAATAGAAAAAAAGGGAAAGGTTTCTGTGGGTGCAAAACAAGGAAATGTACTGGAACCAATTATTCCGTTAATAGAAAAAAAAAAGTCAAGAACCGATTATTAAAAAAAAAAAAAAAAAAAAAAAAGGGGGTTATAGTTTAAGGCGCTCTGCACTGACCGGCCACAAAATATTTGACTTTCGTAAGACGTCTCGCTTTTCCATCATTATAATAGCACAGACGTCTCGCTTTTCCAGACGTCTCCCTTTTCCTTCATTATAATAGAATTATTCTTGACCTATATATAAACGTGGAAAAAATATTCTTATAAATTGAGTATTTGATAAATTCTTCAATGTTTTTCCAGCTTAATTAAACACAATCTAATATCAATGTAACAGATTAAGTAGGTTAAAGCCATGCAACGATATTATTTATATTGAATGACGGTACCACGGACATGCGGTTTGTTTATTTATTTATTTTAATTTCGCTCTTCTCCTAATTTCAACTTTTCCTTAATTAGAAATTAATTAGAATAGATGAATTACAATTAATTAGAAAAATAATTATCATGAAAGATTTGAAGTTCATGTCCGTCTACGAGCCCTTTTCTTAAATTCTGTCAAGAAAAGAATATTTTTTATATTTTATATTTTTTAAAAAATAAAAATTCATTTCAAACTACTATCCTAGCTAGATTAAATTTCATTTATTAAACAAGCTTATGATTTGAGGGGAATGGAGTTAACTTGACTTAATTAATTGTTGGAATATCTTGCGTGCCACGTGGCAGAAGAGTGATCGTCTGATCAGAGACTTTCTGGGTCTGACTGCGCCTGAATGCACGTGGGGATCATCATGACCATGCTTCTAGCATTGCAAATGGGAGCGGTGGTTGTGTTAAGGAAAAGCTGGGGGGTGATTGCTAGGAAACCCCACCAAGGAGAGGGTAAAATGGTAATTCCATTCAAAGTAGGTTTTTATTTGACTTTCATGAGACGTCTCGCTTTTCCTTCATTATAATAGCATATATATATATATATATACATGTGGCTTCATGAGAGAGCGGGTAAAGAATTATTCATGACCTATAAACGTGGAAAAAATATTTTAATAATTTGAGTATTTGATAAATATTTTTGTTTTTGTGTTTTTTTAAAATTATTTTTGTTGATTTTTTTTAAATATTGAACTGGTTGAGAATTTAGTTCTACCATTTTTTTCTTTAATTAAAATATTATGAATTGCTATAATATTTTTCTATATTTTTTTTATGATTTTTTTTTCAAAATTATCTTTGTCGATTTTGTTTTTTTTATATTGAGCTGGTTGAGAATTTAGCTTCGTAGTTTTTTTCTTTAAAACACTGTGGATTGCTATAGTGTTCCCCCACATGATTTTTTTTATTATGATTTTTTCAAAATTATATTGATCTATTTTATTATTTTTAATATTGAACTGGATGAAAATTACAACTGTAGATTTTCTCGTGAAATACTATAAATTGCTATAGTGTTTCCTTGTATGGTTTTTTTTCCCTTTCGTCTTATTTATTTATTTATTTTCAAAATTATCTTTGTCAATTTTATTTTTTCAATATTAAGTTGGTTGAGAATTTAGTTTTGTAATTTTTTCCTTGAAAACATTGTGGATCAACAGTTTTTCTCCATATGATTTTTTTAATTTTTTTATGATTTCTCCACAAACCCACAAAAACACACAAGTATATCAAAAGTTCGCGGCATCGCGAGGGCATGACATCTAGTATCATCTAACCAGAGAAGGTAAGAGAACGAGCATTTTAGTACTGAAAATTAAGGAATTGAATGTAATTTACTTGAGGATAATTCAATGATAAAAGTGAAAAATAAAAAAATAAATAAAAATAACATTGCTCTTATTCATAATGGTTTTTTGTGAGTATTTAAATAGTGATTAACACTGTTTAAAACACCTTTTGTTTTAGTTGTTTATTTAATTTACTTAATTTATTTATTTTAGACATTTATTAATTTATAAATTAAATCACTATAATAGAAGAAATCTCACGGCCCTTTGAATCCGTCCCAAGCTGGAAAAGGATTGCTTCCTCGAATCTTCACACTTATTGTTAAATTTTGGAGCATTTTTATTCTGAAAAGGAATTGAATGTAATTTCTTTTAGGATGATCGATTAAAGAGATCAAACTGAGAAAAAAGAAGACAATATTGATTCTATCTATAGTACTTTGTGAGTTTTTGAATAGTAATTATAGATTTTAAGTATGATATGTTACTCCTTCAATATTGATTTCTTTTTTCCTGATATTGTTGACTTTTTATTTTTTTTCTTAATTATTTTGTTTTCTTTTACTTTTGACTACCTTCTTTTTTATATATGCCAGAGAGGTCAGGCTCGGTATGGCCATGAATATATATATATATATATATATATATGCATGCATGCTAGAGAGGTCAGGCTCTGTATGGCCACTCTAGCAAAATGGCCATGCATGAAGCTTCGTGTGGTCAATGTCAACATACAAACTTGGGCTTTTTAGGTTTTAGGTGGGCATGGATGTGCTTTGAGGATTTTGGATTTGGCAAGTGACGTCTACAGGGTCGCCTAGAAAGGATTTTGGACCACACCCTGAGAGGATCTTGGAATTAAATTCCGGTGTGCTCGGTGTATTATGGTATTTTTTCATTATTAATATAGTTTTTTACATTTAATATCAGAACATGAAAATAATAATAAAATTATATAAAAAAACACTTTTTTATAACCAATAATAGGCTGAAATAGTATAAGGAGCTACCAAATTTTACTAATATGTTTAGATATTGTTAGTAAGATAAAAATAAAAAAGAGAAAAAGGAAAAGGTTTCTGTGGGTGCCAAAGAAGTGTATTATACCCATCTTACTTCCTTTTATTTGTTCAAATCGGTGAGATCGATGATCGAAGAGAGGAAAATATCAGCTCGCATAAATATTTATGATCTGTCTCGTCACGTTGCATCGATGAGACGTCTCTCTCTATGTATGTATGTATGTATGTGTCTGTGTGGGCGCCCACGCGCTTTTATGAAGGAAAAGCGAGCTGTACCAGGATGAGGAATTTAATTAAGCAGGAGAATGGCGCAGCATCGATGAGACGTCTCTACGTTTTTCCTTGATACATATTACACGACCAAATATTTGTCGTCTTTCATGAGGCGTCTCGCTGCTTTTCCTTCCTAGGTTTTTCCTTCATAACAGCACAGACGTTTAGCTGTTGTTTTCAGGTTTGTAAATTATGTTTTGTTTTATTTCAAATAATTAAAATATTTTATATTAATTTAAAAAATAGAACAAAATAAAATAATTTTTATCTTATTTTAAATCTCAGTCTGTTCCGGATTTTTCGGCTAGAATATTCCAGTTTCATTCTATATATTTCGTTCCGCTTTTGAAAAGTCATTGAATCAAGTTGAACATTGTTCAATTTAATTAATAAAATCATCCAAGTATAAATTTTTTTTTTCATTACTATTTTCAATAATAATGATATTAATAATAATATTAAAAATTATTATTACTATTTTCATTAACAATGATATTAATTTTTTAAAATTAGATTTATCACTAATATATATAGTTTATATTCATGTTGTTTTTTCATGTTTATACTTTATAGGAATTTGAGCTAAACAAGAGATGCTTTAGATCTCATTAGCTTTGATAACATTGACCTAACTTTATATTTAAAATATTTGTATTAAAACATTTTACTTTCATAATATTTTGATATTTTGTTTAAGTTAAATTACTTTAAGTTAAAGATCTATTTAATCTTGACTATTTAGAAATATTTTAAATTTTAAAATTATATTTATTTGGCATTGTGTTTGTATTGCATAATTTATAATTAATTTATCTTGAATTTGAATTATATTTGTTGTGTATATATATATATGTATATATATATATATATATATGTATATATATATATGAACAGTACAACCCCGAAACGGCACGCCGAAACACTTCGAAACTGAAACATTTCATTTCAATTAAAAAAACAAAACACCTACCGAAACGGAATTGACAACCTTGAGCTACGATGCAAAACTCACTGCTTTTAGTTTTATACTTAATTAATTAGACCGGGGAATCAATTGGGAAAATCATATGTTGAGGGACTTACTTTCACTTTTTGGGGTTTTTTTTTGTCACCGAATCTCTATGCGTATCTCTTATTTAAGAAGCAAACTGGCAAAGTAATTGTTCAAACAATATACACATACAAGATTTCTAATTTATTGTTGGATTATGGTTTCTCCACGTAGTACTACCGATTGCTTAAATTTTGAATCGAAAATTTAGGAATTTTACTCTCAATTTCTATTTTGTCTCATTATTTAGTGTATGAGAAATCATTGTCTTCATCATTCTTTCATCTTTCGTTTTCATTTATGAGAAACTAATCTTCCATCTTTCCTCTTTCCTTTTAGTGTATAAGAAATTAAGTAGTTCCGATGAACAAAGGAGGCATGTTAATGAAATAGAAGGTACATATTTATACATATTTATAAGAATTACAAGTTCGAATTCAAGATATGAGGAAAAAAAAACCCTGCTCATTTCGAATCCCATGTATTTTATAATCTTAAAAAATAAAAACCAATGCATTAGAGCGACAAATAACAAATGACCTTTAACACTGAATTGCATTAAAAAAAAATGGAGTTAACTCTCCTGGATAGCAGCAATAGTAGCGTAAGAATCTTTCGGATGATCAATTGTTGGTTCTACATTTCGGAAGTTTCATGGATAGATTCCATG
>Ga0307509_10008048_pt1 | contig 13542 bp, 11 predicted proteins | sample 10_EM_MG_FD_202245 | JGI IMG/M metagenome (GOLD analysis project Ga0307509, IMG submission 202245) | Populus trichocarpa ectomycorrhiza microbial communities from riparian zone in the Pacific Northwest, United States - 10_EM | ecosystem: Host-associated > Plants > Roots > Unclassified | place...
GTCTGAACGGTAGAAATTCCGGTTCATCATCTGGGAGGGCTTCATTCAGAGCCTTCGTCATCTCACCGAGGTATTTGGTATACTGTCCTGAATCGGACCCGTTCGGCACTGTAAGCGTTACTGTGCCATTGAATCTGTTGGACGAAACTTGTAGGCTGGTCGGCTCCTCGCACTTGCAACCTAGTAGTGTCCTGGCTATCGCTACCGAGATCCTGGCTTCATCAACTGCCGGGTTCTTGAAGGGTTTTGATGTCGTCCTAGTGGCAAAGAGCTTTCTCTTCGTCACATCTTGTTCTTTCTTGGAGCGTTTTTTATTAACCTTCGTCCACTCCTTACTCTCAGGTTCCGCCTCTTTCTCTCCTTCCTTAAGGTTTTTCTTCGCAGATGGTGCTTTCGGGGGTGTCGGTCCCTCCTCCGCCTTGCGTTTACCTTTGTTCTTCTTCTTTCCCCCTTTGCCGCAGGGTGTCTCAGGGTCGGCCTTCGCTGACTGGGTGTTAGCCGCCTCAGCATAGGTCTTCTCCTTCTTTTCCATTGGCTCGGTGGTTTTCTTTTTCTCTGGTCTCTTCTCGGCAACGGCCCCCTTGAGTTCTTGGACGGAAGTCGCAAGGTTCTGTACCATCGCCGTGAGCGTTCTTATCTGATTCGCCTGTTCTATGAGGAGTGCCATGGTGATCACCGATTCACTCGAGAAATCTCCTTCGTCAGTTTCTATTGTCGCTTCCACGATTTGGGTCTTATTCGCTAGCCTCGAGGCTTTAACGCTTTCGAGCACTTGTTTCTGGATCAAACTGAACACCAGAGTGCTTTCCTCGTCTTCGGTGTCGGTCTGTCTGCCTTTACCCTTTTTCGTTGGGGTCTCTGGTGAGCCAGACCGGTCTTGCATTTCTACCTCAACAGATGAAGCCATTTTCTGTTGGTGTGGGCAGATGGGTTTACGGTACTCGTGTAACCTGACAGGTCACGTTACGCAAAGATTTCGAGATAATTGTGTGGTGTTGAAAAAAGTGCAATTTGCACTTTTGAGGAAAATAGGGGAGGGGAAGCTTGTGCGGCACAGGATTGTTACAGTACGGTACTAGTACTTGTGCTCGAGTACAGTACAGGCAATATGGGTCATGAAGGACCGGCTTGCTTACAGTTTAGTTTGGCCCGTTGTCTGGATGACTCTTTTTTATTTCTTTTCATTTTTTCATTCATTCTGGGCTGCCGTGTTCTGGTGTGAGCACAGTAGGATTAGTCTTTGGACGCTATTGTAGTCAACTGCAGTTGGGTAAGGACCGGGAGTTGTGCATACTGTGCGAGTACTGGCCACTGTACTCGTGTATGGCATCGTACTCGAGTACCGTACATGCCGGGAAGTTGCTCGCTCGCTGGCTAGACACGGGGGTGATTGATCGATAACGTGTAGGGCACTTTTTACGGACAACCATAGACATATGCGATACCGGTATGGGTGGGGGGGAGGGGGATTTTACAATAAGATATACAGAGAACGGAGTATTGTTGAATCACGCAGCGGCCAAGGTGACTTTTCCTATATATTATAGTTTTTGAAAAAGGAATTGTATGATATGTATACTTGTACAGTACGGCAAATCACAAACCTCTTGGAGGGGCTCGGAGGGGGGTTCCTTGTGGGTTGTCGGTTTTGGACAGGGTTGCTTTCTCCCGTGGCGGAGCAGCGATGATACAAGTACGAGTACAGTCTTCAAAGGGGGGTCATGATACCGGTAGGACGAAAGTCGCCTGCTGACGAATAGGGGATCAAGCAGGAGCAAGGAGGTATTTGTTTGTTACCCTACTGTACTTTGACGGATTCACTTTTCTTGCCTGCCAAAGACACCCCTGAGGACTCAATCATGGACTCCTCGAGTTTCAGGAATGAGCCGATGCACTGCCGCTACAACAGTACGGTATACCTGTTTACAAGTACGGAGAAGTGAACTCTGTTCTTTCAATCACGAGGTTGCATACCCTGACCATTTATTGTTCGCTGGTTTTCTATTCTGTATCAAAGGGCACGGGTATGTAAGTTCCCCTTGATTTACAAGTGCTAAAGGGCATTCATTATTCTATCCTGGGGCACTAGGATAGATGTCATTGAGATTCCCCCCGGCACCAATTATATGAACGAACGGATGGATGAAGAGAGACACACCCTGGCCAAAGGTTTGGCCTGCCGTTGGAAGCCGCTGGCGTGAAAATGGGAAGGGGAGGGCTGGTGGCTCGTGAGTCTATGAGAATGGTGGCAGGTAAGGTTCTACTGCAGCCGGAGTGACCCCAAAACCAAACCAACCAACCAAACCCCCAATCACTAGCCACAGGCGAAGACGCGTACGCAGTGCGGGAGGGAATTGGGAAAAGAACACCGGTTTTGTACGACCCTTCAATGGGAATAGGGTCTTGACAAATATGGATGGGAATAAGAACGAGGGAAAAATCATTTTAATTATTGTGTATTATAGAATAGAAATAAAAATTACCTGAAAGACAAAGCCTCCTTCCTACTGGACCTGGAAGCTGGGGATATATATCTGATCTGATTAAGGGACGCAGCGATCCCACCTGACAACTGTTTGAAATAGCTATGCTGGGAAGGAGGTACATAATCCTTTGGGCTAACTTTGTGAGAGATATCGTGGTCTGTCTGCTCCTTGGGGGGGGGGAAGCTTTTGGGATTCGAGGGGATATATTTGGTCGCATTTTTATATCCTATCATACTTGTACAGTATTTGCCTTCATTAGAGCACTTGGTATCTACCGGATTATTTTATTTTTCGGGCAAGATTACAAGCATGAGTTAGATATTTGCACAGTAGAAGAGGAAATGGTAAAAGGCCGTGGTGAAATACCGGGATTTAGGAGGCCGGGGGAAATATTGGCTGGTATGTACGAGATGCATTATTTGTATCAATTTGGATGATGCTCTACAGAGCATCGAGGGAAAATTGTATGGAGAATGAATGAGTTGGAGTGGTGTGTCTGTTGCGGTACTGTACCGGTAAGTACGAGTAGGCAGCAGCAGCCAGCACCTGAAGCACCACCAGGCAGGCCAGCCCCCCAGTTCAGCTGGGGGCCAAGGCCCCAGCCAGCTCTCCCCAGCCAACCAGCCCTCCGTTCCATCCCCTTCTCTTCTTTCACCAACAAACCTCATCCGTCCACCACCACCTTCGTCTTCCCGAGCACTCAACTCACTCTCTCACTCAACCACTCTCTCATCTCTCACTGCTCTGCTTCTCCACAGCAACCTTCTCCGCTCTCTCTTCTTTCCCTCATCCACCCCCCCCAAAAAAGGCTTCCCCATCTCCAAACCAAAGCCCTCTCTCCCTACTTACCCGTCGCTCCCCTTTTAATACTGCTGCTGCTGTTATTGTTGTTGTCCACCTCCCTTCTTTATTCGTTTCCGCCCACTCCCTGGACAAACAAGTCTGCAGCCATCCCCCTAACCAAATCTTTTTAAAACAACATCATTTAGTGAGTACCATTCCCTAGTAAGATACCTCATAAAAACTTTGGCCCCTTCGTGTTTTTCTGGGACAAACCTAAGTTAAAGGCGGGCTTGCACTTGATTCTCCTGACACTCCTATCTTTCCCGTTCCTGCTGCTCCTTGCCGACCGCTGCTTTTGCTACCCTTTCTTTGTATTACTCTTTTCTAACCAACATCTGGCAACCCTTTTAGAAATGGCTGAAATTAGACGCAAGTTGGTCATTGTCGGTGACGGTGCCTGTGGCAAAACCTGTTTGTTGATGTATGTTGCTTATCTCTTCTTCCCCCCCAATCTGACCCCCGTTTCCAAACATCTGTTTCGCTAACAATGTGTCAAATATCACAGCGTCTTCTCCAAGGGCACTTTCCCTGAGGTATGCTTCGGATTACGTAACCCGTCTTAACGATTGGTTATCTGTATCCGAATTTTATCGTTAACAGAAGTTGTCCATAGGTCTATGTCCCCACCGTTTTCGAGAACTACGTCGCCGATGTCGAAGTAGATGGAAAGCATGTAGAGTTGGCCTTGTGGGATACTGCAGGACAGGAAGATTACGACCGCCTGCGTCCTCTCTCTTATCCCGACTCACACGTCATCTTGATTTGCTTTGCAATCGACTCGCCCGATTCCCTCGATAACGTTCAGGAGAAGGTACACGACCCCCTTCATGCAAGTAGATACTAAGCATTTGGTTTACTAACTGTGGTGTTTTGTTGGGCGCTATAGTGGATTTCTGAGGTTCTTCATTTCTGTCAAGGTCTCCCCGTTATCCTTGTTGGTTGCAAGAAGGATCTTCGACATGACCCTAAGACTGTTCAAGAGCTTGCCAAGACTTCCCAAAAGCCCGTGACTGAGGCCGAGGTATATACTCAATCATATATAAACCTTATTTGGGCATGCTAATGTTTTATTTTATATAGGGTGATGCCGTCAAGAAGGTCATTCATGCCGACCGTTATCTGGAGTGCTCGGCCAAGACCAACGAGGGTGTTCGTGAGGTTTTTGAGCACGCTACCCGTTGTGCTCTACTGCAGAAGAAGCCCAAGAAGTCAAAGTGCCTTGTCTTGTAGGTTCGAGGTAGTTTCTTTTTTTTTTAGATTGGCAGAAACGGTATTTCCGGGTTTCTTGATGGTGTTTCAAATCAACGGTGTGGCATGTGCTTTTTTTCCCCTTCGTTTTCTCAAAAAAAAAAAAAACTCTGCCAGGGTACGGAAAATATGCTGGGAAACGTCTTATGAACGGGACATTAAAGCAACGAGTCGAATTGGCAAGGTGTCGTTCAGTCACAATAGCACAAACTGAGGCGAGAGAAACATCCGGAGACTACCTTTTTTTTCCATTTTTTCGTTTCCCCTATCCCTATTCTTTACCCATCCGTATTTTATTTCCTTTTTTTTTTGAAATGGTGCTTTGTGTTGGTCACGTGCGAGATTCCTGGTTTGGTATTTTGTCTTAACAGTATGTTTCTTTACTTCTTTACCCTCTACCGCTGGAAGGGATAATTGTCAGACATAGGTTGCTTTATTCGTGAGCACCACATTTAAGGCAGTAGAAGCTTGACCATGAATTCCTCGTGAGAGCGGTAATTCCAAACGCGTAGTTTTTCTGTCTCGGCTTGTAATACATGACATCCCAAAAAGCAATGATTCAATAGTGGGAAATATCGTGGCAATGAAAGTGGAGAATGAAAATACGGTAGAGTGGAACGGGTCAAATGGATGTGCACTCCATTTAGTTCCAAATTTTATAGTGATCATGTCCCCCATTTTGGTTGTGGTGCTTCTGGAGAAGTACGAAGAAGCCGGTTTTGTAACCTGCCTTGTTAGGAGTTTAAGAATCCAGGTCCATCGCTTCACCGTCGTCCTTGACGGTGCCTTTTGCACGCCGCTCCTTGATCCATGCTTGTATTTGGTTTTTGAGTTCGGTGTCTATTTCCCCGTGGTTAATTATGTAATGTATAGGGTTGATGTGGAGAAGGGGCAAAAAGCAAACGCACTTGGGATGACATCCTCGACTTTTAGCGGGGATCTATTGAAGGGGTCTAGAGGATTGCCCAGGAGATGGATTCTAATAGTTTGACGATCAATAGTGACCCTTGAAGATGGGAGGATGACAGGATCTTCCATTAGTGTCGCCATCAATGGATCTGTGAAAACGGTTAGCTAAATGTGACTGACCCATTGGGACTGATATGTGAATGTATGTGTATATGTATGTATGTATGTATGTACTCAAGTATGTGTGTGTGTATGTATGTATGTATGCATGCATATGTAGGCACACAGAACGTACCCAGGAAATCATCCGGAATCTCACCGAGCTCCACCTCACCCTCCTCCTCCCTTCTCTTAGTCTCCTCTATGTTAGCGGCAAGCTTGGCTAACAATGCGATGTCCGGTGTCCCCTTCAGATTGCTCTTTTCTAGTACACTCTGGAGCTTGGTGAATAGCTCTGGGCGGTAGGAGCGGCCTTCTAGTGCGATCGCTTTGACGAACGGCTCGAATGTGCGCAGGTTGAGATAGACATCCGTAATCTCTGAAAGTAGGGCTTTGGGGTTGAATTTATACTTCTCCGGGTTGCGTACACGAAGGTTGTTACACTTCGGACCAACAAGGGCTTCAAGATTAAAGTTTAACATGCCGGCTAGTGTATTAACAATCTCTGGTTTGACAAAGGCGTCGGGGATTGCTGACGTGAATAGTTTCAACATGGCTACCGTTTCATTGCCCAAGGACATGTAAGATATGGCATCCCGCTCGGCCTTAACCAACGCCTTCTCTTTATCGGCTCTCTCCTGAGCTGTAAGCTCTGATGATTCATTCTCTAGCTCAAGTTGGAGCTTGTGGATGTCGGCTAGAGCGCTTAGAGAATTGTGCAAGACATATGTTACATCACCTAGAAGAAGCGCAATAAATTGAACGAAAAAATCGACGTTTTCTCTAAGCAAGACAATTATTAGTATTGCTCCTGATTATCATTCTCTAAGGAAGGTGTGCTCACCTGCTCTCCCGGTCCAGTTTTTCTCTAAAGGCAGGGTTTGACCATATTGATTTGATGATCTCCGAAATGTGGTACCGAACACTAAACCTTTCATAGTACTGTCGCTCAATCTCTAGTATATATATTAGTTCCGCTGACGGTAGTGGGGAAAGCAACCCCTAAGGGACATACCAATATAGAAGTTCATAAGAGCATGCATGAGATTCTGGAGGGCAAAGGGGTGTCCATTGATGACATCACCCAGTATGCCAGTAGACTTGCCTCGGTATGGGTTGATACCATAGTAGAGTATCTCCACGAGTTTCGACTTTAGGCTGGGTTTCCGGGTGTAGGTTGACATGTCTAGAAAAGTGATGCAGAAGATAACAAGCTCATCCACTTGTGCAGTCACAATGCATTCCGGGAGATACCTTCCCACAAATCCGAAGCAAAGTCCAATGTCTTCTATGAAATACTCGGGCAAACAACTGAACTGTTCCGGTGGTTCTCCAGGAAGGGGTAGCCTGTTCGGGGTCAGCTCCCAGTCACCTTAGGGGATAGGAAATACGAGCACGAACTTGATCAACTTTCCTGGGAAATCGTGAGTCGGTGTGACAACCCTTAGCAACCAGGTTGTTAAATACCGCATGAACAAAAGTGTTCGTGTTTGCGACAGACCATCAAACAGGAAGACCTCCAGAGCACATTTATAGGCTACACCTTGGTCTATCCGCTCCCTCATGCGCTCTATATTCCGATCCCATGTTGCAAGCTGCGGTGACTGTTTCTCTGGTTAGCGGGCGGGCGGGGTGTAGTGACCCGTGAAAACGTACGTTAAGCCACCTCTGTCTTTCTGCTACGAATCTCTCAAGATGTTTTTCCATCTCCCCAATGTCTTTTGCTAATTGGTCGTGTGTAGTCTCTGTCGCTCCAAGGCCATAGTGATGAGCGGCAACATTCAAAAAGAACACCTCGGATATAAAATTATTTGACCCTTCAACATTTTTAGAGTAATATTCGTTTGACTGATTTTCATCTACGTTTATCTTCGTTTCCTCGTGTATGTCTAAACGCGGCTGACGTCTGAAATATTCGATATCTATTTTATCAATCTGCGTGTGTTTCAGCAAGCTGCATATCATATCATAAGGTATAATTTGATAGGGAGAAACCTCAGAGATACTGACTTTGGAGAACGATGCATCCATAAAGGGTTCACAAAGTTTGGTTAGAACAGCATTGATATTGAGCATGAAGCCATCTGAGGCCACGGTAGCAGGATCCACTTGAATGGCACCACGCTTCAAATTCAAATTGATCACACGGGCAAAAAAGTCAAGGATCTTCCCTCTTGCCACAGGCGAACTGCGAATTATCAACATAACAATCTGATGTAATTGATCCTAAGAAGCTCAGTCAACTCTGAGCCTGAACGATATTGTTAAATAAATTTACCTGTAATGTCTGGAGTGAGAGTCGTAATGCTCTAGTCGCATCATTGATATTTGTCGGAGATTTTGCCTTTGCACCTGTGAAGTAGGTTTTGCAAACCGCCGTCTGGGGAATAGTTTGGTTTAGATTATGGCCCCAAAATACGAAACGAGAGTGGTGGGACTAGGAATACCTGGAGAGGTGAAATCTGGAAATAGGGACCTAAAATTGTCTTCTTTTCCAAAAGGTTGGCGGGAACAGCTTCTGGGGGAGGGAGAAACTCCGGAAGATTTATTAGCATGCTGATGATAGGTTTGTGATGCATAAGTCTCCCTAGAGCGGTTATAAAGGGCTTGTAGTTGTCTGTCATGCTCATTTCACTCAGCCGGCTACTGAGAGTTCGAAGCGCTTCCTGGAAGTATTGATCCAAGCCAGGGCTGTCTTGCAGTCGATTCACGAGGTCGTCCAGGAACTCTTGAGGGAGTCCGCGATCTTCGTCCGCATCTGTTTGTAACCGGTCCGCTAGTAGGACGAGGGCGCGGTCGTTACTATCATGCATTAGTAGGGAAAATTAGAGCTAGCACGCACTGGTGGACGCTTACTTGAAAACCTCCGACATGGAAATACAATATTCTCCATAATTGAGGCAGAGCCTCTGAGCGGTTTGAAGGACTTTTTTTTTGTGACCATCCATCCGGGATGCAGGCATCGTACGCTGCATATTTGAAGCTCTCCTCCACGACCCCACGAGGTAATCCATGGGAACAACTTCTGGTCTAGCGCATACTGAGAGTATTAACTGATCAAGGATCGTAACGTCAATGCGTGGACCTAGGTAAAGTCAGAGTAAAGACTTTTTATGGGGAGAAAGCATCACAAACTTACGTTTACCTTCACTGTCCAACTGTTCCTCTAATTCCTTACGCAGATCATCCAAGACATACAATCCAGCCGAGCGGGGCGCTGGCTGTAGACTACATTAGCGCCACAATTTAGAGATATTAAAGGAGTCCTTCAGCAGAATAAATTAACACAAATACTGACCTCGAGAGCAACTCGAAATATCTGCCTCAGCGCCTTATCTTCCCACACTTCCGTAGCCGCAAGGGCACCTGAAGGAGGATTGCCAACGGCTGGCTGAACTCGAGACGGCTTTGCCAAGGGAGGTGCATCTGGTACCGGGGATGCCGAGTTCGATGATCTATCCGGGACCTGACTGGTAGGAGTCCCCGGGATCGGAAGAGCTTGGGGCTGGGGCCTGAGAGCTTCGTTCTGCTGTCCAACTGGCTGAGAGATGTTTGCACCTCCATCATGGGGAGTAGCAGTGGGTCTGGGCGAAGAGGGTCCCCCAAGTCGTGCAAGTCTGGCAAGTCGCTTGTCGCGGATCTGGGGTAGGTTAGTGGCGGGGCTCTAGTTTTTTATCTCGAGCAGTGCAGAAATCATACCGCATCTGCATCCGATTCGGGAGTAGAAGACATTTCCTGTTCGTAAAGCCGAATGTATGAAGGTAAAGTTAAACGGAATTCTTTGTTTGTGATGTGAAGATTATTTTTGTTACTCCGTGACAAACTGGGGGGAGACTGTGGGATAGGAGATGAGGGCCGGAGAGGGAGAAGGATGAACGTGGGGCTAGGGGAGTAGACTTAGCGTAAGTTTTTCTTGCCCGTGATGAACACCAACCAAATCCGGGAGTTATGCAACTACGGTACAGTGGCACCTCGTTGTAAGGAAACTCTTGGTAAGAGAAATTTTGCTATTCTGAAACCAGGTCTTGTGAGATTGAAGACCCCATACAAAATCTCTTGCTATAATGAAATACATAGTAAAGAATACTGAATAACGAATCTGTAAAGAAATTTTGCATTTTAACCCCCCTGTTCACATACAAACTCAACTTGCTATAAGGAAAATAGGGTTGACTAAAGGAGCAGGTTTCCATAAACCTGACTGACGACAGTGATCATACTAGTGGTATTCAAAGTTAAGGGAGCGGGGAAACCCTAGTTTACTTTGCAGCTTCAGGCAAGCTTAGCATGTCCAGAAAGCGTCAATATACCATGATGCTAGCTTAACTTTACGGAACTATTGTAGCAGGTAGATACGGAGGTCGCAAGATCCGTAACGTGTAAAAGTTGGTAGTTACCAATGGTGGTCAGCAAGAATATTCGTAAAAGTTGAAGGCGGAGGAGAAGCTAGGAGAAAAAGAAGGAGAACAAAACAACGATCAAAGCACCATGCTCCGCATATCAGCAAAAGCCAAAATTAGCCAACAACTTCAACATGTTTGGCTATCAGATAAAATTGTGGACTCTTTGTTTACCGAGAGCGATGATTTAGACCTCTTTGTTGAATGCCTTCTCCCGCAATTTCAGAAACCCTCATTTCTGAGCTCAAATCCCACATGGACGGCAATGTCAATCGGAGTAAGTCTACCTCGTTTGCGAATTGTAATGCTCTGACGCTTGTGAAGACAACTGCGATTGCATATATGAGGAAATCGGTCAAGAAAGAACTTGAAGGTTTTTGCTAGTATGCAATACCAGTTGTCTTTACTAATGTCGGGGAATTATGAGTGTGCGGTGGTCCGAAACTGACAGCTGTTTTCAAGAGGCCATTTGGGGAAGGACTCAGACCGGGTTTGGAACTGAGTCAGTTTCTCAAGGATGGAGAGGAAGATGGAGAGGAGGAAATGCAGGATATTATGAGCTGCTAGCAATCGGCATACCACAAATACGATATTTGATGGCCCGTACACTGATTCCTTGTAGTAAGTATATGTTTACCAATTATGTAGGTTGTCAACTCTAATTGGCTCAGATACAATAACAATATGAATTAATAACAGGTGATTGTAGATTTTTGGAATGTAAGAGGACCAATTTATATCATTTTTTCGCATGCGAAGAAACTCTTTCAATATTCTTCTTGCCCGAATTCATGACAATCCCATGTTCAAAAATAATTCCTGATATCCCCAGCATCCCTGGCCATCAAGCTAGCAACAACCTTGTATTTTCTGGGAATAAATGGAGGAACAACTATCTGAGGTGCAGCACAGCTAGGAATTGGGGAAGGGACAACAAGATTGTACTGCAACTGCACAGTTTTGGCCTTGGTGTGCCGTCTTCCACAGTTGATATTGATATGATAGCCAGAACCTGGGAGTTCTGAGTTTTGAAGAATGCAGAGAGAGGTAGAGGGAGATAGTAGATTCCCAGGGTGTATTGGGTTTCTGGATAGTCCTGATATGGTATTGCGCTATGCTCCATCATATCATTGTGAAACCTAATATAATACAAAAAAGCAGTATGCATTGAATATGCAAGGTATATATGATAGTGGGAACAAATGTCGCTTCGTTTCTATTGGATTTCCTGCGTCTGTTGGGAATCCGATAGTGTTTAGTGAAAGTTCATTTTTTAAGACTCCAAATTCTTTCTTTTCACAGCCTGATGAATATATTTTGGCTGATAAGGCATACAGAGTTCCACGCTGCTGTATGACCCCATATAAAGAACCACTTGCAAGCCAAGAGGTTGGGGGTTACAAGAGCTTTAATATTCAATTAGCAGAGGTACGCATAAAGGTTAAGCATGTGTTCGGTGTTTTAAAAATAGGTGGTGCTCATTACAGGGATTTCCTATTCATATATCATCCTCAAATGATCACATATGAGTTGTGCATAAGTATTAGGTTGTATTGTATTACATAATTTGCTTTATAATATTGAAAATGATGAGCAATGGATGCCAGCACAGAGAGAAGAAAATCACGGAGTGGAAAATGAGGAAATAGTGAAAGATGAAGTACTTGGAGTGGAAGCAGAATGCTGAGTGGGAATGAAATAGAGGAACAGAATGCGTGAATACTTTCTTAATCATGTTTAATCATGTATGAATTGTTATTTTGATTTACAAATACTCTAACAATTGGACTAATCAGGCTCAGATACATCAGTTTCATATACGAGTGGCAATCCTCCTAGTACTCTTATAGCTAGTATTCAGATATAAGGTAGATCCAGTTTTGACAGCCTTCCGGAGCCCCCATAGGGCCCGGTGGGAACTGCCAAAAGCCCAGGGTCAGACAAAATGGTAAAACGTAGTCTGTCCTTGTCTTTTATTCCTACTTGTAGAGCAACTTGATAAAATAACTAGACGGAAAGACATAATGCCGTCTGCCTTCCTCCTTGAACTTCCAGGACGGCTGTTATTATGAAGGACGACAAGCCCCATGATCTGAGATATCTTTGCTAGGGGAGGGCAGGTGCCTGTAAAGGACTGCCGGAGAGGAGGAGGAATGGGAGAGGACCGGGGACTAAAGAGGAAGGTGGGGGATAGTCGAGGACGGCTGGGAACAGTCATTTAGGCTGATGTGTGGGACAAGTTTTAGAAAAGACTAGATGGGACAACAAAATGCTGTCTCTCCTCGTCATTGATTCCTACTTGTCAGGCAACTGAGGAAAATGACTGGATGGGATAACAACCTGCAATCTGTCGTCGTCCTGACTCAGGACGGACAAACTGCTGCGTTGTGAAAACTGGCTATATCTGCTGGCCAGTATGCTATACAGTGCTATACAGTATTTTCAATAGGAGAGTCTCTGCATTTTGGGCCAGGAAAAGGTCTGATGGCAGGTTGTCGTCCTGTCGAGTCATTTTCTACAGTTGTCCAACAAGTAGGAATTTGTAACAATCCTACTCTGGTGGAGTTTAGTAATGCAACAGGTAGCAAACTGCAAGAGTATTCTTCTTTCTGAGATTAATTATAATCTCTTCTTCGTTCTTGGACTATTTATAGTCTTCGTATCTCACTCCAATATCTTATTAGGGAGAGATGATGAGGGAACTTCTTTGTATCGTGATCTTTTCTCTCTTGACAGAGATGTGAGACTGTCCTTGTCTTAACAAGGTCATGGTTGCTCTGACGCTAAGAGCTAGGTTGCTTGCATACAAGCGAGAGGTAAAGGCAAAGATAAAGTTATATATTGTAAGAAAGTACTTAGATAGTTGCGTGAAGAGCTCTAACTACTGTGACCGTTTTTTATTTTATTTTAATTTTTTATTTTTTTAAATCATATGTTCATTGTTTCAACGGTACAAGAAATGACATGCATCTTTAATGATATGCCCAAAACAAAACCCAAAATCAAAACAACAAACAACAAAAGAAACAAACGTAACCGGTTCCCCCAACGTGACCAATAAGTGTCGCAAAGCAGCCGTAGCTAAATTAAGGAAAATTATGTACCGCTTAGCTAGTCTCGAGGGCCAGGGGCGGGTGGTAGGATAGGAGGGAGGGAGCAAGCGGGGGCATTCCAGGAGGGAAGCCTGTGGCAGTGATGGGAACGAACTCAGCTAGCTCAATGAGCAGCTGTTGGTCGGACCAGATCATCAGCAAAAAATTACCCTGCGTCAGATACGGCGCCGTTGCGTCCTGACACACGCGACGTTGAATCTGCGTCCCCTGCGTCCTGTGCGTCCTGAGTTGCGTCCCCTGCGTCCTCTGCGTCCTGAGCGTCCTGTGCGTCCTGAGTTGCGTCCCCTGCGTCCTCTGCGTCCTGAGCGTCCTGAGTTGCGTCCCCTGCGTCCTGTGCGTCCTGAGTTGCCTGGCAACGCCCGCTCAAATTCCATGCATCTGGAG
>Ga0307509_10008049_pt1 | contig 13542 bp, 10 predicted proteins | sample 10_EM_MG_FD_202245 | JGI IMG/M metagenome (GOLD analysis project Ga0307509, IMG submission 202245) | Populus trichocarpa ectomycorrhiza microbial communities from riparian zone in the Pacific Northwest, United States - 10_EM | ecosystem: Host-associated > Plants > Roots > Unclassified | place...
CTAGACCCGGAATTCATCAATCGTGTCAATGGTACGATGGTGTGTCTCACTTGTGCAATCCTGTGCCATCAACTACGCGCATATCGACTTGGGGTGCATCAGGATCCTCCCGACTTCAAGCCTGACGCAGTTGGAGGTAGGAGACCCTCAATGTCCCCCCGGTCCTTGGTTTTTGTTAAGATGACTAACCAATCTGGCAAGACCTTTTCTTGCGGCAGAAGAACACCTGGCGGGCAGTACCACAGCCAACGCAGCGAACTCATGCTCAGGAATCTGCGTGAGCCGATCACAGACAGGATCCAGCAAAATCATCGTATGATGCAGGAAGGTTGTGAGGGCTTTGCTGACAATCATGACGCAGTTCATGCCGAACTGGAGCGTCAGCTATACAGGCGTCAGCTATCCAGCCAGAATCCAAGATGAGCTGCTGTGCGGGAACAGACACCGCTCAACAATCACGCCGGGGGTTTCGAGCACTACCGGCAGAGTCGGGATGCATCCCAGGGGAGCGAACTGTCGTTTGACTACAACCAGGCGTCGTTCGCCCAGGCGCTTCAGATGCTAGATTCAGATCCGGTGAGCCTAGGTAACTCACAGGAGCTGAAGCTGGGACTAGCGCAAGAGGGGCCAGCGACCCCGGGTTTCGCCAGTCGGCTATCCTTGAGCCTGGACGACTCGCAGGAAAGTGACGCAGGCGTGGGAGAGAATGGTTTTTTGTAGACTTGGCGATGTGTGAACCATTGAGTTTAGGGAATTTGATATGCAGGAAATGTAAACTATTAGATTTCTGTTGGCCGATCTGTGGAGCCGTGAGGCCAATTTGGCGGGTATTTCTGAGCGAGATCTGAGCAAGAGCTCAGAAACGTAGAATCGCCGGTGCCAGGGTGTCCTGGACGCCCTGGTCACGGCAGTAGACTAGTAATAATAGAATATCAAGATGCGGGTGAGGTTCAAAGTCACGACACAAGGGGCACCAGCGCCTCCAAGCGTTTGTGAATGGCACTCAGTAATACAAATGAATAGTGGAGCGATCGAGACGCCGTCTGGAATATGTGTGCTATCATGACGCCGTCGAGAGTATGGATGTGAGCTATCACGACATCATCAAGACGGCGTCTGGAATATGTGTGCTATCACGAAGCCGTCGAGAGTATGCATGTGAGCTATCACAACGTCGTCAAGACGGCGTCTGGAATATGTGTGCTATCACGACGCCGTCGAGAGTATGCAAGTGAGCCATCACGATGCCGTCGCGACGAACATGTGAGCCATCACGATGCCGTCGCGACGAACATGTGAGCTATTTGGAAGGGATTGGGAGCCCATAGCCAGACATGGCAATTGATGCAGAGGGGGTGCAAATATCGCTGTGTAGCATCCGGAATACTAAGCATCCGGATAGTCTTCCGGATGCTAGAGTGGAGTTGGATTCCGCCATGACGAGGGAGGCACAGGAAGGAGATCGTCGGGATGCAGGAGAGCTTAGGGTCTGAGGGCATCTGGACGCATGTGCTTCGTGGTGGACGTCGTCGGGACGTCGAGGACGCAGGGGTAGATAGGGAATGGCGTCCGGACGTGACGTCCGGCCGACGTCGCGTCGAGAGTAACGGTTAACGTTCTGAGCGTCCTGAGCGTCTGATCCACGGGACCCTCAGGACGCATATAATAATTTTTGCTGATGTGGGGGCATTCGGTGGGATCTGCAACCGGGGATGGTGATGTTCCGATGAGTGCTTCACATCCCTCGCCGGTGTCTGAGACATCAGATGATGAACTGCTAGATAGCGGGAGAAAAAGGGGAGAGTCATTTGCCTGGTTACCTACAGCATTGGCTGGGCCAGGGTCAGCTCCCACTGCCCTTCGTGGGGCTTGATGGCCAGTGTGTGCCCCTGCTTGCCATGCCCAATTGGCGATGGCATTTTCAGGAAGATAGTTGTGCCTTCTCAATGGCCGGGTGGGTACCCTGTCCGCAGTATCTGAGCGATGAAAATAGACCAACAGATCCAATAGATCCTCGAGAACCGGATTCGACAGCAGCCAGGCCCTTACGTCTTCATTATTCTTGATGCCGACGTAATTTATATAAGATAACGGGAATCCCGGACGTAGACACAGCTCCTTGCGGTCGTTACCAGTTGCGCCAAGTATGTAGCGAATCGCGTTGTGTGGCTCAGTTCTCGCAATAATCACTGACAGTCCGCGTATGTCATAGGCATTTAACTCAGGAAAACCTACCGCATTGATATGAGGATTGCGCAAATGTAGAAGGGGATAATTTGGTTGTGGTGCGTCGATATCAGCTCAATTACGGACCCAAACAATACGAACAGCACGTGGACATCCTAGCATAGCGCTTCAATCTATATATCCTAAGTCAGCAAGTTAAAAAAAAACATATTTGAATTGTTGTGAAAAAACCCCCTAATTTGGGACAGGTCCAACACTGCGCGAGGTACTCATCGTGCCATGCCACGGTATTCAAACCCTGGATCCTCCAGATCAGTGCCGCAGCTCCCGGGATATCCACCTGAGGAGCATCTTGCATCCCTAGTGGGATACCTAGAATGCCCATTGGCGGAACGTCTTGAATTTGCGCAGAAATAATTACCTGGATAGCAGGATTGTTCGGAGCTTGGGGATTCGCTGTGCCGGTAGGATTGTTCAGAGCTTGGGGATTCACTGCGCCGGCAGGATTGTTCAGACCTTGGGGATTCGCTGTGGGGGCAGGATTGTTCAGACCTTGGGGATTTGCTGCGCCGGCAGGATTGTTTGGAGCTTGGAGATTCGTTGCAGTGGCAGGATTATTCGGAGCTCACAGATTCACTGCGCCGGCAGGATTGTTCAGAGCTTGGACATTCGCCGGAGCATGTTTGACCCGCACTGGTGTACCAGGGATAAACATTGGGAGAGCCAGATGGTTTATTGCAGAAATATTCACTGCAGGGCGACGCTATTTCTGCCCCAAGGGCAGAACATTCCAAGCACGGGGATTTGCCGGGGCTGGGGGTGGGGGATTGTTCTGACCTTGGAGATTCGCCGGACCTGCTGGTGGGGGGTTGTTCAGCGCTTGGGGATTCGCTTCGCCGGGAGGATTGTTCTGAGCTTGGGGGATCCCCTGGCCTGGGGGTGGGGGATTGTTCTACCCTTGGGGATTCAGCTGGGGAGAATGTTGCATCTTCAGTGGCGTACTGAGAATGCCCCTTGGGGGAGCCGCTTGGATTTGCGCAGGAATAATTACCAAGCCGGGACCATTGTTCTGAGCTTGGGGGATGGCCGGGCCTGGCGGTGGGGGATTGTTCTGCGCTTGGGGATTCGCCGGGGGAGCAGATACGTTTTAGGATGGCCCAGGAGCATTGGCCTAGGAGCATTTTGGACAACTGGGCCAGCGTTCGGTACAGCTGTTGCCATACTCCACTGGCACTGAGGTGGTGCGTTGTGAGGTAGTAATATTTCGTTCAGAATGACTTGTGCAGGGGAAACCCCCGGGCCGGTTGGAGGCACGTGGTTATTGGTCTCAATGGCCTTGGTCAACTTCTTCCCAACGTCCTTAACCAATTGATGAACGTCCTGGTCCATATCCTGCATACTAGCCATCTTATTGGCTGCTGATGCAGTGGCGAGTTCATCACACGCAGGTTTCAATCTCCTCATGCCTGCGACAACTTGCTGGAATTCCGCGTCAGTGAAGTGCCAATTATCTGAAATATATCCCCTTGCTAACATCTGATCTTTGACAGCATCCCGCCAACAAACGTATACGGGGGGGCGTGTTTTTGGGATGATGGGGGATGTCCATGGTCAACTTATGATCGTTATTCAATCGACGATCGGCGCGTCTAACAGAATACTCCCCAACGAGAGTAAAAGGCGGAAGGTGATGTGTCTGACCCGCGGTCGGCGCCTGCTGCGCACCTCCGGCCGGCATGAGAGCCTACCCTACAATGTTGTTATTCTGCGCCACATTCCTGAATTCCTGGTGTATATACATGGCAGTATTTAGGGATACTTGTGATGTGATTAGTGTTCATTACGGGGCGGGGCGGGACCGGGTTTCACCCCCCAGAGCCTGTCCTTACACCGGGCCGCAGGGGTATGTTTTGGGTAATCCCCACCCTGCCCCCGTCTAGGGCCCACCCACACACATTCTCTAGATGGTGCCCCGTTGGTTACCACCTATTTTTAATGGGGACCCGTCTGGGGTAGGCGTGGGGCCGGGGCCTGAGCGGGAACAGGGGCAGGGAATGCCGAAAAAGACACCCCGCCGCAGGTCGTTGAGTGCGGCGGGGAGGGGAAATGCGCCTGGGGCCCGCCTTTTTCCGCGTCCCGTCTGCCCTGTAACCAACTCTAGGGGCGGGATACGTCAGGATGCAATCATCCAGTTAGTGTTCATCTTTCTCATAAGGATGATGAAATAGAAATCCTGCTAACTTTGGAATGGTCAGACTTAATACCCTAATCTTATATGTATCAATTCTAATACTACTTTCATATTATTTAGTTCAACCTACCTCAGGCCGATCATCGCATACCGCAAGTTCTATGTCGTTACCAAGTACTTATTAGTCATCTAGAAGCATTCAAATCTGTGAAGAAGTTAAATTTCAACGTCAACAGATTTATTCTTCTGATGACCAGCATAAACCTCCTTCCCGCAAAAGTTTTAAAACTCCTACCATACTTGGTAGTCCTTCAACAGAGCCAATTCAACGACTAATTGGTCTATTCTTTTACCGTTGTGGACTTAAAGCTGGATTTCATTGGTCTCCAACTCTTGTAGAGTTTATTCGCACAGAACCTGTTCCTAACTGGCAGCAATATGTCAAGATATTGGTTTGCAACATCCTGCTTGGCTGGCGTATCCGAATATCCAATCATTTGAGTTAGACCCTCGACTTCCTATTTATGTTGGGTTTTGGGATGGAACAACTACCGGAGTTGCTCCAAATGCCAATCCTCTTCACAATAGTGGTATCATCAGTGATCTACTTCGCTTGACTGATAATCCAAAACGACTAAATTCAATACAAACTCAGTTGCCGAATTCTAAGTCTAGTAAGACTATTGGTCCGATATTACGAATGGCTATCACACTTCATATACGTCCTATTGGTGACGATTCTGAAGATGAAGATAATAATATTCAACTTCGTATCATGCAAGAAGATAATTCATCTCCCTCCACTCCTCATTCTCTACCTCTAAAGCTACTACAATCCCCGTCGATTCAGCAACCTCAATTCAATACTCAGACTACTATTCTTGATCGCCCAATTTTGAATCCACAATCACGCGATTTCAATAGCAATACTCAGCCTCTCAGTCCTACTGGATCAACTACTGAAGAAGATACCTCTCCTCAATCCTATTTACCCGCTAGTCACATCTCTTCATCGAGTCTCTCAAATACACTTTCTCGGCTAAACTCTCTTCCTTCTGAACGACCTCCTACTCCAACCACTCATCTCAGTCCTCAATCAACACTTGTAAGAAAGAGAAGTTCAGCTTTACGTTCACCTGAGCAAATCTCAATTCAAACTACTCGTGAACTCAGGCGTAAAGCAAGTAGTAAGAATACTTCCGCAATTTCAGCATTTGTTATCGGTGATTCTAGTAAGTCTACTACTAGTATTACTTAACAGTCAATGGAAATCGTATCAACAGTTATAAACTGCATTGACTTGTTCAATTAAGCCTTATACTTGAAAGTTGAAAATACCTTCATGCTTAGTCGTCTTCTCTTGCTCTTTTTTCTCCTTTTTTTCCAATCATTTCTCACTATTAACTTATGTCCCACATTTAAGAAAGAGAATTTGAAACCACTTATGTCAGATTAAATAAACAAGTCAATCACATATATTAGTATATATTACTACATGAGTTTCACTTTTCTTATTACACTATGATATTTCTACTTTTCTTCTATTTACTGAATTTTCCTTTTATTTCTAAATCTATGGTACTTCCTTTTCTATTATTTTTCCTTTTATTTTTTTTTCATTATTTATTGCATTTATTTCATATGTTTTTCTCCTCTTACTTATATAAATTACTATCTTATCTCTTTCTGAAAACATGTTAGTATTTTATTTTACAATCAATTTTATTTCATATTTCAATTACTATTACTCTCAGTCAGAATAATTTTTCAAATATTAGGTATATGTACTATGGTTCCGGCCGTGTATACTGTGAACCTGAGAATTTGCAACGGGGGACGGCTTGGCATCAAAGATTATGTACATTGGTTCAACTCCTTTCAAGCTTATTGTTTTCAGAGTAATTGTCAAGCCACAGTTTTATTTTATAATGATAATATATTCAACACAATGTTAACTTTGATGAGTTGGCAATGCAGAAAAGTACTCATATAATTCATAATCAATAAGGCTATATTGGAGGCATTTTCAAACAACGTAAAAAATACTCAATACTTGGTTTCTTTGACATGTGTGAAGTCATTATTATTTTTTGGAATTTATTTCCTACAGGTTCAAGTTCAGCTCATGTATATAAAATATATTATCATTATAAAATAAAGCTGTGGCTTCACAATTACTCTAAAAACACTGAGCTTGAAAGGAGTTGAACCAATGTACATAATCTTTGATGCCAAGCCGTACCCCGTTGCAAATTCTCAGGTTCACAGTATAGACAGCCGGAACCATAGCTAAAATCATAGTTCGTATCCCTTTATCGTTGGAGTTTTGGTAGTAATGGATTAGTGACTCCTGTCCAGTACGTAGTATTGAGTATGTGTACATGTGTGTACTGCAATGCTGGCTACCATACTCCCAGTCATGTAATTTTGCCACTTCTCAATCAATTATCTGAGAACTTCTTCTACAATTATTACAAAAACCTAATACTGTTAAATTTCAAGAATAATGAACGCACCTGAGCTACTCGTGCAGATTCTCCTATCTAATTCAAAGCATTACCCGGCCTTAATACTCTCCCCTGTTGCTGCCCCCTCGCTTAAACTTTTTTTTGCACTCCATGTCTACATGACCCGCCGTAAGCCCGGGCTCTTCATTGGGCAGGGTCGGGTTCATTGGGCTGGGCTCACTGATGGGTTTCCTTGGGCTGGGCTGGGCTGGGGGGGGAAGCCCGGGTCACCCAGGGAACCCGGCCCAGGATTTACCTTATTTTTAAGGTTTGTCTGGTGTCTTACAATCCGTATTACCGGGGAAACGATTGTCCGAGCACATGGCTTTCTGCAACAGCCTTACTACAACCGGTAAGATTCAAGTTCATCTCATATACCATGAAAATGAGTGAAACCTTGCGGTATACCATGATCAAACGGCGCACGGTCTTCGGCGAAAAAAACACGTCAATTACAGTTAGCTCTTCGGCCAAGCATGCCCAGATCTGTGGTTGGCGAAAAAACCACCGGTGGGCCCACTAAAACTGTGGTTTTTTCGCCGACTGTGATAACCTATAATGTAAGAACCTGTACTTTTGGACATGAATAATATCTTTTCTACTTTTTCTATTTGCTATTTTTCTCCTTTTATTTCCCCTATTCTATTTATGAATTTATCAATTTAATTATTAATTTGAATTGGGTGAAAGTGTCTTTGTTTTCTATTTTTATTGATTAGAAGGCTAGCATTGTGATTTTTAAAAATTGTGGTATCGGGGATAAAAGTACCATGTTTCACTCATATTTCACGGTATATGAAAGGTTTTCCCTTAGCTGCCGGGTTGGAACAACCCATTACCAATTGGGCAAAGCACCCGGGACATACCCTCAGGGCACAAGTAGGGATTCAGAGGACGTCGGGAAAAGGTATAGCCGGGTACCTGGGTAGCGGGGTCATAGCCCCACCACAACGGGTCCGTGGGATACGACCAACATATAGAGGCTCCAATCCTCCCCTCTAAACGCCAGATCCCCAAGCTTTCTACACCTCTCTACATCTCGCGTTTTCATTTCCTGCGTTTTCGTCCACCCACCACCCCTTAGCTCACAACAAGCGCCCTCATTGTCACCTTGGGATGGATGGGTGCCAACGATCTCTTGCGACAAGGGCAGCGAGACTTCTTGCAATGCCTCCGACGGTGGAACATCACTACCGGCAACATGGACGGTACATAGCTTGGTTGTCCTTGGTTGGGTCTTCTTGATTCGCTTGTTTTTCCTTTCTTCTCTTTCTCTCATTAGTTGTTATCTAATAGATATTTCGCTTGGCTTGGTAAAATTGGTGCAAACTAATCCATATTGGATTCATATACTCTCAAATCGTCACTCAGTTAGGAATTTTGAAAGTTAAGATCTCTCACAAAGCTATCGAATATCAGATCTTTTCGGTATGCTTGTCTCCCCCCTTCTTTCTATATCCCTCTCCTATGTTGACCTTTGATCTTGTTTCCCCTTTATTCCTAAGGCCAATATCGACATGATGGGCTTCTCTTCTAACACCAGTAGTATTCTCTCAAGTCCCCCAGCTATTCTGCGATCACCAAGTCATCAACCGGAATTGGATCACCATCGATCCTACGAGTCTGAGCTTCCAGTTTCAGAGTACTTGGAAGATCACGAATTAGACCACAATCACCTATTACCACCGAATGCCGGTATTAACCAAACACCAAAAAGAGAAAAAGCGCACTTCCTTCTTCATGGGTATGGGGTGCCCCGGAGTCTCCTAATGGGAAGTTAGTAATCTTAGATTATATTGAGTAAGTCTGCCACCAAGTAAACAAGTTCTCAATATATATTTTTATGTGATTATATCAATATTTAACCTTGAATTTATTGCTTATTAGATATTGGCAATGTGTTCGGTGTTCCCAGAAGTATCAAAAGTCTCACGGTACACGGAATCCAGGAGCACATCTGATATGCATTCATTCACTCAGCGAGGCCCCTTCAACAAAGACCAAGCGTTTGAAGCAAGCACAGCTATTGATTGAAAAATCTGTTCTTATCGGCAATTCTGTATTTTAATCTAGTATTAATAGATCTATTTTCATCTCTTTTATAGCTCTTCAACTGTGCCGGGACACAATGGGCTTGTTGGGTTAGCCCGGGCTATACTTCGTTGGGCTGGGCCGGGTCGGCCCTTTTTTCGACCCGGGCTAGGCCATTGCAAGGCTTGGTTGTATCCAACCAGGGCCAGTGTTCCCAAGCATTCCAGTCCGCCCGTCATCGATCAAAAAGGTTGGGCTATGATGTTGAGTCGAGAGTAGCTTGGGATTCTTGCTATTTTCTGCGTCTCCGGACCTGTCATATATATACACAATATTGACTTTACAGAAGGAACACTTCTTCCACAACACCCTCCGCTATTCTCTCCTATCTTCGCATACCATCCAACTTCTCAGAAGTTTCCCGAAACTTCTTTCCCCCTAGTTCCATCCCATTCGTCCCATCCTCTAATACCACTTCTTCCATCTTCTGCGATCCTTCGCAGTCCTGATACCGCCGTCCGTTTCCTAACCATCATAGTGTGACCCTTATGCGTTCCAGCTCCTGGCCAACCTTAACCACTAACCTCTAGTCTTCCCTAGTGCCAATTCCTAAAACATCCTAAACGCAGTATTCTCAACGGGGCAGTCCATCCGTCCTGAGGGCGGACCGCGGTGGACTGCCTTAAGCGGTCCCGCCCAGCCTTTTTAAAAACTTGCCCTGCGCCCCAGTGCGAAGGACTATAAGCCCCGCCGTCCACCGTGAAACATGTGTCATGCCAAGGAACACGCCCGAATTAGTAAGAAATCTCGCCTCGGGGCAAGATTGCTTATGTCATCCCAGATTTCCCCAGTGCCTGGAGGTGGGAATATTCTTATTATTCTTATAGAAGGAATCCGAGTGCTAGTATATGATAGAAAAAAAGAAGCAGGGGAACATACAACGAGCACAACGCCACCAGGTTTTTCCATCAGAAGTTGTATACTCCGAACCATTTTCAGAACAGACGCAACTCTTTCTCATCTTACGCCTTCTCTCATGAATCTTAGATGGTTTCTTGTGATGCAGGCTCCGCGTGTTTATCCGACATGTTTTCCTAGCTTGGATCAGGGCTTAATGATGCAAGAGAAATAAGAAACGTTGCAATAAGAGGATGGTAGGTAGGTACGATTTCGGGATTAAGCGATATGCCCGATGCCTGGCCCTAGCGGTATATTATGGGATATATTCTACACATATTTATCTCTCCTAGATAGCCTCAGGTTTCTTTTAATCTTATTAGATGAATTTCTGTATTTGCTCGAGAAGGGTGTCATGAAATGCTGTTAATAGGATTCATAGTCCCCTGTAGTCACCGGCAGTAAACCACAGTCACTCGCACTCCCTGGCCCTCCCCACAGTCCCCTGCCGTCCCCTGCCGTCCCCCATGCTAAAATGTCTTACCTTGAAGGGCCCGCCGTCCGCCACAAAGACGGCCGTCCTGAGGTTTCCAGGACGGGTATGGACCGCATTTTGCCGTCCCGTCCGGTCCAGGTCTCTTGGCAGTCCCCCCGTTGGGCCCTACGGAGGCCCCGGACCGTTGAGAACACTGGCTAAACGTTCCTCCTTAAGCTAACGTCTCAACCAACCATATCGTCACTCTTCTGATACCATACTAGCCTATAGTGCAACCATTATCAAACCCAATTTCCCCTCAGCCATGTCCCATCAGTGTTCTGACTATCGGGCAAGTATGGAACCTTCGTGAATTTCAACAATCGGGTCTGGACCGGAGGGACGGTAGTACCTGAAAGGGCACTCGGGACTAGAAAACCTATTCGATACCAGCCGATCTCGGGCCCTCCCTATGGAATACCGGCAAGGTTTTTTTATCCCAACAAAAACAGCACCATGTTTCGCCCACAGTCAAGAGGGTTGTACTTCAACTTCTAAGCAAGAAAAAATAATCACAAAAAATCACAAAAAATCTAAATATTTCATAAAAATACAACAGAAATACAGCTGAATTTTAGAATTTTCTCTGGCACCAACGGCCTGCTATGGAGATGGCCTGTTTCGCTTAAAAATCACCCTTTTAGGAAAGTTCTAGGGAAGGCATGCTGCTAAGCTATGTTAAGACAATACTTATGTGGGGGTTCATTGGGTGAAACATCGCCTTTCGCTGGGATAAAAAAACGTTGCTGGCATTATAGGGGTGGTCTGAGATCCGCTGGCATAGAATAGGTTTTCCACGCCCGGGACGGACTTGCGGGAAGTGCAGGTGTCTCGGGTGGTGCAATTTTCCGGGTAACTCCGGATGACGGGCGGGCCCTGTAGGTGACTGGCTGGCCCAAAAGGTAGTTCGTGAGAACTGCAGATGACTGGCAAGGACTGCAGAAGACGGGTGAGGAATGTAGGTACGATTCGGGAGTTACTGATCCGTCGAGGACTGTAGGGCCCTATAGTCACCCTCCCAGACGGCAGTCTTTCCCAAAGGACGGACGCTCTTGCCCTATAGCTTAAGGCAGACGCCCGGGATGCCCGGGACTGCGGTCATGGTGGTGTCTACAAGGCGGACGGGACGTTTGGGAGCACTGCACATGCTATGTAGTCTGAAATTTCCTCCTCTGGAAATGGGGTGAGGATCATATCAGAAGTCTAACTCTCTAATAAAAGCATGCCAGACCATACTATTGTAAGAACTTGAATAATTAAACCCCACTCTACGCCGTTGGAGTTGCCTTTGCTGTTAGGGTCAGGTCCTTTTTTTGTGATTCTGTCTTAAGTTGGGGAGACGGGGTGCAGTTTTCGCTGTGTGCTTGTCCAACTAAGGAGGTGAGTTTTAAACATCTCAGCACGAGGTTCAATTATTGGAGTTCTTACAGTATTATACAGTATATTGTGAGTTTTAAGATTCTGGGCAATAAATAAATACTCTAGGTAAAATATAACCTATTTGATATACAGTTTTATCAAACCTTGCTTTATCTTTCAACTTACCTTAACTATTTATTGCCTATGTAGGTATCACTGTTTTTGAATCTAGAATCCCTTCCCTGAGAGGAGCTGAACAGGGGTTTGATGGAGAGAAAAAAAGAAAAGAAGGTTTTGCTGCACGATGCCAGACTATATAGGGAGAAGTACTTGCAACTAAACTCGGAAATTAAATGTGACAATTTATAGGTAGCGTATAGTGGACTATCGGTTTATTCACTTTGGTGTGAGAGCAATAGAGCACCCGAAAAGAATATATTCGTATCTAATGAGTGAAAGAAAGACAATGATAATGTGAGAGAATAATGACGGAAAAGAAACAGGAACAATAGGGTCTCTTATCCCATGGACTGATGAGACATGCAGATTCTCGACCTTCCTAAATAGGTTAGCAGATGTAGGTCCTTTGATCATTAGTTTGTAAACTAGAGAATGTCATCTCCCTCATGAGAATGTGTAAATAGCATATTCGAGCAGGCAAAAATCAGTCAATATCGTGAGCCTGCAGTCATGTCAAATCCTACCGAGACAAAGAAACGCTTGCACCCTATTGAACCTAGTACAAAACTTCCAGTCAGTATTTCCTCACTCTATGTACGATCGCTGTCATATTATAATACCCATCCATACCATTCGCCCAGATAGACTAACAGGAATATTCTTAATGAAGAAAAGGACTAGAATACCAAGAAACCAAAAAGAGCAGAAGCCCACAATGCAATCTTCCGAAAGTAGGAAAATCCTCAATAGTCTACCCGAACCACCTGCCTTCGATGCCTACCAAACACCTTTTCCACCTCATACCTCCCAGCCACTCCTTCCTCCTTCAATCATGAAGGATCCGAAGCCTTTGAGCATCTTCAACCTGTTTCTAGGCGAGGATATATTAGGAGATATTGTAAAAAATACAAACATATATGCAGAATTAAAGAGAGCGAGTGGGTGTAAGGACGTACAACAAGTTGAGAAGATAGAGGAAAGAGCTACCAATCGTCTATGGAGTGATGTTAGCATTCCAGAAATACAAATTTTATTGGCCTGCAAGTTTGGATAGGAATTCATCATTTACCTGCTATAGAGGATCACTGGCGGAATGAAACCCACGATCCAATTATGGAATCCATGTTCTGTAATCGATATCAGCAAATCAAACGCTACCTACACATTTCTCCGCCCGATGATACCTACAAACGGGAGGACTGGTGGCAGAAGATGGAGCCATTGGCCTCCCATTTACGCCAGCAGTTTCAGCAACATTTCCTCCCTTCCTCAAATGTCTCATTTGATGAAATGATAGTACTATGTAAAGGAAAGTCAGCGCATACGATCAAACTACCGGGGAAGCCTATTGATCAGGGATACAAAATTTATGCCTTATGCGATCGGGGGTATACATACCTATTTCTCTTCTACTCGGGAGATACCGGAAATGAAGTTAGTAACTTCACACCAGCAACCTCCTCATATGCTCATATTAGTCAAAAGGAGTCACCAGGGTTCCGAATAGTCGGCGGAAGACTGGACTGGCCTAGCCAGTCAGGTCGAAAGTCAAGTCTAGTCCAATGGTGGAAATCAGACCGACTGGACAGTCAGGATTATGGAAACCGACTTGACCAAGACTGGTCTGACCAGGCCTGCCAAGCAATTGGATATGC
>Ga0307509_10008050_pt1 | contig 13541 bp, 11 predicted proteins | sample 10_EM_MG_FD_202245 | JGI IMG/M metagenome (GOLD analysis project Ga0307509, IMG submission 202245) | Populus trichocarpa ectomycorrhiza microbial communities from riparian zone in the Pacific Northwest, United States - 10_EM | ecosystem: Host-associated > Plants > Roots > Unclassified | place...
AGCCTATGAAGCCCAAAAAGTTCGGTAAGGGGGATCGTGAGACTGGTGATGGTGTTTTCCCCAATCTCCACCTTCCTAAATAGGAAGGTGAAAAGAGGGGTCGGGAAAATCGCGGAAGAGGAGCTTGCCGTGCCGTGCAGGATTGCGGAGCGGTAGTTGTACGAGTGCGAGTTGGGCGTTAGCGAGACGACCAGACCATCGAGCTTTGTGGCGGCGATGCACACTGGGATTCCTTTCTGGGGTGTGGGGTTGCGGGAGAGGTTCATTAGTCGGCTGAGTGTTTGGGATTGGTCGGAGCTTGAGTGCGTGAAGGAGCCCATTTGACCGATCATTTGTAGGATTGTGGGTAGTTGGGGTGAGGTTGGGTCCTTTGGGTTGCTGGGGGTTAGGAAGGAGACATGTAGGACTGAGGTTGTGTTTATTATACTGTGGATTGGGGTTGTGTCATAGTGGGCTTAGATTTGAGAGGAAGGGGAGGGTTGGTGGTTGGTGGTTCTCAATTGGAGTAGACGATATGGATACCTGTGTTGTTGTATCATATCGGTTAACTTGGTTAACTTAGCTGATGTTTTTGGATAGCTGAGTTCATTTGACATCTCAGTTGTAGTTTTTGTTGTTTCGGGATCATCACGAGCTTGTTTTGTGGTTCGTGGAGAAGAGAAAGAGAGACCTCATTAGACTATGATACCAGTAGCAGGAGCAAATATGAGCCTCATTGGATGGTCCGGGAATTTGTTGCTTTGATGCAGCCTCAACCTTGGGGCGGCCTCGGGAAAGGGCCCCTGACTGTGCCAAGGTTGTGATGTCACAACCTTGGCACGGTTAGATCCACATGGTGTCTTTCCGAGAGCGGCAGGTATTCCAAAATAGGTACCAAGTCTTGGCGCAGGGACAAGGGAGGGACAAGGGTATAAATAGGGGTGTAACCCATGAGAGGCGTCTGAACCTCTTCTATCCTTCCAACTGCCACTCAAGAACCAACACCATAGGTACCGACAACAAACCAATCCGATAACTACATTACTACAAACAGTGAGAATGCTTTGTCTGTTTACCAAAAGGCAAGAAGTCTGCCTTACTTACTGCCAAACCTGTCTTGCCTTCCACCAAATCTGCAGGTCTATTGCTACCGGGGACAAGAGCTACTCCGAACACAAGGCAGACAAGGGGAATAGCTATAATGATTATTTAGTATATTATCTGTCTGATAATGTGACTTCTATCTATCTAATAAGCATTTGAATTGGTGGAACTGTGTTGAAAAATTAGATGATTGTATTGTCAACATTCATAAAGTATAGTTTGTATTATTGAGTTTGTAGAGAAATCTAACTATAAAAAAGGATTATTATGATTTCAAAGTCGATGTTCTCAAGAGCCTTGTCAAGTTAAAAGTGGCAATTTAAAGAGGATTTGGAAAGGGAAATATCAAATCAAAGCAATATGTGGGAACCGAAAAGTTGATATGAGCAAACTTGTACTAAAAGTCTGGTAGTAAATTCAAAAACTCCGCACCGACATGCTTATGGAAATCAAAAGGACCCATACTGACATTCAGAGAAACAGTTCTGAAATGCTTACCAAAATGCAAAAGTCTTATACTGAAATTGCAAAGACCAGTTTTGATATACTTATCAAAATTAAAAATTGCCGTGATGAAATGGCTGAGGTTTGTGTATAATTTAAGACAAAGTATTGGAAAGTTGCTCTCTTCCTAACTGGGTCTGGATGGGTTCATAAATTCTTTACCTACTTCTTCTGATTTATTTTGTTCTAATATTTATCTAGTTAGTGGGTCCATTGTTGAGAAATACTTGCATGCGAGCTTGAGCTTGCACAAAAACACCTTTTGCAAACCCCAGACCTTACAGGCTCCGCACACTCTGTTTCTAAGCCTGCGACTGTACAGGGGATGATGGCATAAGCCTATGAAGATTAGATGAAATTTATTCAAGAATGAAGGCTACTACCTTCCGATGTTATGAAAATGCTGAAGAATACCTCTTCTGAAAAGCCTACATCTATATACATTCTTACTCTAACTGAATACCAGAACAATGTTTACAACAATTAATGTATTGTTCTGATTAATGTTTCCAACCACGTTCTTGACCACTACCTAAAGGTTGGCCACCTCTTGACAACGGCTGATGAGATGTTATATTCACCAACTCAACCACACTGGTGTAAATTTTTGATAAAAATAGTTATCTATGTATTTAATAAGACTAGGCCATTAATTAAGGAAGAAGTAAAAATACAAGAAACAAAATTCTCACAAGCATTTCAACAAATAAGACAAAATATGCAAGTTATTCTATGTAATTGAAAAGCGTGAAAAAAGATAGGAAAAATAGGCATTATTTCTAGGTTAAATATACTGGAGAAGAAGAACCTAGTCCTATGGCCCTATTAGACTATATTTGGAATAGTAGTTGATGGTGTGTAGTTTGCCCAATTGGTACTCAAAAGTGGAAAAAGCTCTTCTTAGTATCTACAATTTCAGTAACTGTAATCTGTACAGCCTCTATTTCTCTGACCTTAAGTTTTATTCTCCATTTATTTAGGCGTTACCAAATAATGTTATTGATATATAATACTATTATAATTGCCTTCGTTAATATTCAAAAGTAGTTGATATCTATAACTAGCTTCTACTTGTTTGATTTAGCTATAAACTACATTGAAAGTATAAACTAACACCCTTTGCCCTTAAGAATAGTAATCAGCTTCTTTGCTGTAATTTGTATGCAATCTATCTTTGCAAACTAGTTGAAATAGTTAATCTCTCTCTCTTGCAATGCAATTATAGTTTCAATTCTGATTTCTGATGTTTAATCTATGGGCTTTTAGCTGAATTGAATAAAGGAAACTACTTTTTCATATTGGAATTGTTATAAACAACGTCTTTAATATAAGCAAATATTAAAATATTTTGTATAGTACTTGTAACCGCTTCCCGTGGGGTAGCAGTCTTGCAAAGGTATATCGGTATTGACTCTAACCAAACCGGTGGTATAAACGAGATCAAGTACCAGAGACGCCAACAAGTAATTGAATAGACTCTATGACCTTTTATTGAAAATACTAAGAGAAGGCCAAGTACCTTAGGCCTGTGCAAAGCTCAAAGATTCTCGAATCGAATGGAATAGAAGATAACTGTTCAACCAAGTATATTGAAAACTCTGTCTGTCGAAGTCTGATTTCTCTAAGTCCGGAGAGATACAGGTCCTTAAATACACTTGCAAGAATCCATCTCGCATCAATCAAGTACAAATCCTAAGATATCAAATGATAGCTAACCCATAAACAATCAAACAATAAACAAGGCTTATGAACTTCTGGAGTTCGTATCCTAAAACAATACAAATAACAAATAACAAGGCTTACAAGTCTTCTGAACTTGTATCCTAAAACACAACATAAAACAAACTAACAAGAAATACAAGTCCCCTGAACTCGTATCCTGAAACGATACATAAAACAAATTCATACCTAAACTGGTAACCTGTACTGGTTACAGTACTATTATTTGCCTTATTTATGGAAAAATATAGTTTACAATTTTAACTACTAAAGCCAGATTCTTGTATTTAGTCTATCTGTCCAACTTACCTCTAGTTTAATATACTAAGTGGACTATATTTCTCATATTAATTCACGAGTCTTGTAGTCAACAGGGCTCTCAGAAACTCTATATCTTAGTTAGTTGCTCACTTCTACTATTTAATAAGTGCTGTTAAAGCTTTACTTATTACTAAACTTCACCTTTTGAAATACGAAAACTATGGTACCAATTAGATAGATTATTAGATTATTATAAAGGCTAAGCTTATTTATTAGTTGAATTAATTATTGTCAGAGAAAGGAAAACCACTGAATTTTGGAAAACTAGTAATAAAAAATCGAAAAGGCAATGAGGTTAGTAGAAAAACTCAGTGAAGAAATAGAGAATATTATTCAAATAAGAATCAAAAAGCATAATATGAAAATAGAAGAAAGTAATTGATACTAAGGGTATTGAAATTGTCAAGACAGGGAAGAGAACTTTTGCAACTTTTCAGTACCCATTGGGTAGACTACACACTAGCAACTACTATTCTTGTAACCGGTACAGGTTACCAGTTTAGGTATGGATTTCTTTTATGTATCGTTTCAGGATACGAGTTGAGGGGACTTGTATGCGTTATTAGTTTGTTTTATGTTTTGTTTTAGGATATGAGTTCAGGAGACTTGTAAGCCTTGTTATTTGTTATTTGTATTGTTTCAGGATACGAACTCCGGAAGTTCATAAGCCTTGTTTATTGTTTGATTGTTTATGGGTTAGCTATCATTTGATATCTTAGGATTTGTACTTGATTGATGCGAGATGGATTATTGCAAGTGTATTTAAAGACCTGTATCTCTCCGGACTTAGAGAGATCAGACTTCAACAGACAGAGTTTTCAATATACTTGGTTGAACAGTTATCTTCTATTCCATTCGATTCGAGAATCTTTGAGCTTTGCACAGGCCTAAGGTACTTGGCCTTCTCTTAGTAGTTTCGATAAAAAGTAATAGAGTCTATTCAATTACTTGTTGGCGTCTCCGGTACTTGATCTCGTTTATACCACCTGTTTGGTTAGAGTCAATTCCCATATACCTTTGCAAGACCGCTACCCCACGGGAACCGGTAACAATTCTGAACATAGCCTAATAGGGCCACAAGACCAGGTTCTTTTCCTCCAGCTTCTTTTACCAAGAAATAATGGCTATTTTTCCTTTTTTTCATGCTTTTCAATTACATAGAACAACTTGCATATTTTGTCTTATTTCTTGAAATACTTGTGAGAATTTGGTTTCTAGTACTTTTATTTCTTTCTTAATTAATAGCCTAGTCTTATTGAATACATAGATACCTATCTTTATCTAAAATTTACCCAATTGTGGTTGAGTTGGGTGAATATAACATCCCATCAGCCGTTGTCAAGGGGTTCAAGGGGTGGCCAATATCTTTGTAGTGGCCAAGAACCCGGTCGAAAATGTTACACCATTCGTAATTTATAGTCCCAGTGTCTCGTCTAACCACCGCCCGATGAAGAAACCTCCGCCTCTACTGCACCTCGACCCTCCATGGGATTCCCGCCTGTGCTCCCACCCTCCGAAAATTAATCGACACCCCCCTTGTAGCAAAATTCATGCAAACCCCAATGACATTCCCTTCGGCACAGGCAACTGCAAATGCGCCAACAAATGTATCCCCAGCACCGGTAGTGTCCACCACGTCATGCGCCCGAAAATCAGGCCTAACCCAACCTTCCTGGTGATCCCAGTTCTTGAAGTAGCACCCGCGGGCACCCATGATGATAACCACACTCCGCTTAACGCCGCGCTTAAGGAAGCGGTTGATCGTTGACTGAATCTCGGCATTGTCGCCCAGGTAGGTGACTTCCTCCCTAGTGAAGTACGAAGCTTCGGCTTCCTTGAGGGTTGCATAGTCGATTTTGGGATAGGACTGGAGGGGAACGTACCTTACCGGGGCGGGATTTGAAATATTTTCTATATTAGCGCTGGAGGCAAGCGTCAGGCGCAGGATTGTTTGGAGCAGGGTCTCGAGCTGCAGGACAAGGATGGAGAGAAGAGGACTAAAGCTCGAGAGAAGTTTTCTGGAAAGTATTGCGAAGTGAGAGCCTCGTTGGCGCGAGCTGTGTAAGGACTGCGGTTCTCGGCTGTGTCTTCATCGACCTAGTTTTATTACCCTGGATATTCTAGTGATAACTCAACTGTGATATACCTATTCGGAAAGGTATTCTAGAGAGGTTGTTGGAACTCGCAGCGCGGAGCAAATGATTGTTTGAGGTTGAGGAATGGGAGGAGATTGGAGGGTGGGTCGGTTTTTTCAAGGCACGGTTGGGTGATAAATTGAGTGGGAGCGCCCGGGTGAAGTTATCTTTTTCTGTAGCTCTAAGAATAGGGGTTTGTCCCACAAGGTCTCCCACGAGATAGATACTTTTTCCCTGGTGGTTTTCCGGTGTATTTTTAGAGGAATAAAAGTTTCTACTATCCATTGAGTTCTCTTATCGGATATGTGCCTTTGTTTAACCATATCCGGATAAGGCCTCTCGTGCTCTCGAGATCTCCATTTCTCATCCAGAGTAAGCATCCAGAAGGCGCTACCTAAGATGTAACTCACATCTGCAGCACAGAACATGGGATTGGGAATCCCTACATTTGGGGAAAAGAGTGAACTTGGGCCAACATCCTAGCGGAGTTCTTTCCCAATCGCCAAAAACATATCAAGGGAAAACAGGGGGGTCTTTCGACTCATATACTTGGATATCTTGGTGTGGGTTAGGGGGCCCACCGCGCGGTGCGGTTTCGTCTGCTATATGAATTGGTGCGAGGAATAGTGAGATGAATAGCTACTTTCTTTCCCTCTTTCCTTTCCTTCATTTTTCTTTTTGGTATGGGGTTTACGAATCAGGTTTGGAATGAGTGCGATGTTATGGTATACTAGACTGCTGTGCGAATCAGAGTGCAGTTGGCTAGCGAATGTGTGGTTAAGGGGATCTAGTTTGTCAGGGATGGGTTTGGCACCAGAAGTTGTGTTCATTGTTGAAATTATGCCCCAATATGTGAAAGCGAAATGGTAAAGACTATGGGTGACTTCAACTCTCCGTATCATTCTTACTTCTTAATCAAAGGAAAGGGCGAAATGGCTAAACATATATAGAGAAGATAAGTGACCTCTTCCTTCATGAGAAGGAGCCGGTTTCCCGTCTTCAGCCCCAGAACGCATCATTGGTTCCAACCAAGTATACACCTCCAAACCTGGAGAGCGCGATGAAACCTGGCAGATACGAAATAGCCGCCGAATAATCAAGACCCAACGAATAATATCTCACCACCATAAGAGATACAACCCAATAGAACGGAGCAATAAAGAGAAAGGAAACGCTTTAGACAAGCCGTTTCTTGAGGACAATGAAAGACAATGACAAGAAATTCAACATTCTTATCCTTCTGTTGAAATTATGCCCCAATGTGTGAAGTGATATGGTAAAGACTTTTGCCCGACTTGAACTCGCAGTGTGATTCTTCTTCTTAACCAAACGAAAGGGCCAAATGGCTGAACATATATAGAGAAGATAAGCGACCTCATCCTTCAGGAGAAGTATCCTGTTTCCCGTCTTCAGCCACAGAATGCATCATGGGTTTCCACTGAGTGTAGGCCTCCAAACCTGGAGAGCGCAATGAAGCCAAGCCGATACAAAATAGCCGCCCAATAATCATGACCTAGCCAATGATATCTCACCACGACAAAAGATACAACCCATTACAACAGAATGATATAGGAAAGAAACCCTTTAGACAAAGCCGTTGTTTGAAGACAGTGGAAGACAAATAAGCAGAAATTCAAAAGTAACCAACTGTAAGGAAACACAACAGCAAACAGTTCAAAGTTATGGATTTTAACTTGTGGGCTTCTGAGTGCTCCAGAAAAGGAAACAAGACAATCTCAGCTACGTTTAGGTTGTTTTTAATGATTAGTTTAAGTAAAGGGGCAGTCAATGTTTGGCAATGAAATTGCTCAGAGAGGCTGATGCGAGTGATTGTCTATGAGCAAGAGTGCTCTTAAGGAACATATTACTAGTATTACATGTGAGCAATTTAAGTTATGTACCATCAACCACCAGAAAACAAGTGCTTTGTCAGGTAAGACATTGTTCAAGGGCAAGTATAAGGGTCCTTAATAGCAGCTGATTATAGTATACGACCAGCCTTTTCAAGATATAATTCTGAGGAATCCTCCACGCACTGGGCTCATCTGTACCGCCCCTGCCGCAAATAACTAGAGAGCTCTTGGAGATAATATTCAACCTCCGCCACAAGAACGCGGAACCTGTGCTGGAAGGGCTGTTGTTCAGATGACAGACAAGGCTGGAGTTGAACTCCGAGAATGGTATAAGGCTTGCGAGTGGTCATCCCAAAGAACTAATTGAGACACAGGAACAGCTTGATCTTATCATGGGCAGTGGAAGGGGAGGGAGCAAGATTGTGTATTTGCCTTCCAGTACACTGCTGTAGATGGAGGCAATAATTAAAAGCTTCAAGAGGTGAAGTATGGGGGAAATTATAAGGGATGAGTAAAGTCATGAAGTGTTACTCGATGTAGAATAAAAGCTTGGAGACGATAAATGGGGGCTATTCTTGGCTAAGAGGTACAAGTATATACGTAATATTACCATATTAGGTTTTGCTTGATGCCAGCTGTTAAACTCTAAAAAATGTAAATAAAGCTATTGCCCCCCTTGCCCCCCCCCCTTCAAATGGATTTCTTATTTTTCTGTAACGGGGGCACCCTGTAGAGAGGTGAACTCTAATGTTGCGACCGCACCAAACACTCAAAGTAGAAGATAAAGATGAGGTAAAATAATTCAGAAGAATCAAGGGTAAAACTTAATATAGTTAAGCTCAAAGCTTCACTCAATTTAGTTCTCTTGAGGAAAAGTTGATTGTCAAAGTAGAATGCCAAACACTTAAACTTAAGTAGATATGAGATTTAAGCCTTTGGCATTCACCACTACTTCCGACCTTGTGCGAGCACCCTGTCCTGCTCAGGGTTTGTCCGAGGTCTACCCTCTATCAGGATTTATCCTGCCGGAAGTGTCGGACCAACTGAGGTACACTTAACTCCGTCAATAGGATATGAGTTTCTGCAATGCATCTCCAATACAACCGCAGGTGGAAAAACTCTTCCTATCGAAGTCATACAAGTGGCTAACTGTTATGACAACAACCAGAATCAATACCTAGGTAGTGGACTCACTGGCCCAGTGGTAGATTCGTCTATACAAGCTATGCAGTCCATCATTTAATCTACACGGCTATCCAATGTGATAAATTGACATGCAAGCTCCCCCGGTGAGATATAGCTGATGGTTGGCTAAGTGAGCGCTACCCATAGCCAGCCTCTCGGGACATACTCTACCGTGATAAGACTCATACTTCTAGAGTCCAATAACAACTCATAGTAATGCTACAAAGCAGGGGGAGAAGGTCCCGGCTGGTTACTGAGGTATTTGTCCCGAAAGCACCCTGGCCTCCGTGGACTACCTAAGTACCACTAGGAAGACCAGCCTACTACCCGTAGGCTATGATAGACTCCTAGGTGCCGGAGAGACCATTTATGGGCGACCCCCCTTTTGGTGGTTACCCATACTCCCCCTTTATATCCTACGAACGACATTCAGTCGGAGGGACGGCGACGACTTATAGGGTTTTAGGCAGCTACTCCAATAACCTCCTTTAACTAGCAAACGAGCAACTACACAGCCGTCTGCCTATGATGCGCCGTCCCAACACTGGGGCCAGAGGGGGGTGTTAGCAAAACCCGCCCAAGTTCAATAGCATGTTCGGGCCACCCTTACACAGGCGTGGGGCTTCCCCGCACAGATGCGTTTGCGCCCAAGAACATCTAAGAGCCCATAGAATGTGAGGCAATCCACCTCTAAGTTCTAGGATGACTTTGCTGGTGCAGGTAGAGTAACTTGGACACCTCAGTAGGGTAACTGGGGTCCATGGGCATAATGACCAAATTCCCAAGGTAGGGTAACTTTGCCCTCTTATGCCTTTAACCGCTCAGGAAGTCCTCCAGTCGACCACAGAAGTCGTCTCGGAGATCCGTGTAACATTCCCATAATTCTCTTGGTCTTATGCGAATGTTCTCCCGAAAGGTTACCCTGTCTAATAGCGTGCCTAAGGCCACTCTACTGTTCCCTAGGCCTTGCCTTTAGGCGAACCAGCATTCTTGTATACTAATATACCAGACCATACCACCTTTGACTACCTCTTGGGATACCATTTGGGCTAAGGTGGTAGTGATTGTAGCTACCTATCGTAGGGTCATTACATTTTCCTCCCTTATTTCCCTTATACAGTACTGACTATCTCAATTCTTCTCCAATCCCAGTACCAATTTCTGTATACATTATTCATTGGCCCCATTCCTCCTTTATTGTATTACCCTTTCCTCCTCCTACTCTTCTACCAGTTATAGATTTTAATACACAGTCCTATAGCATTGTGCTTGAAACTATGTATAAAGCTAAACAGTCCCCTGACGGAGGATTGTGTATAGACTACTCCAAGTTGCATACATCAATATTCATACAGGTTCTACGGTTTGCTATAACTGGACCAGATACAAAGGTTTTGTGTGTTGACCCTGCCAAAATGCCTCTGCAGCTCATCCAGGCCATTGCATTGTGTATTATTCCTGATACAAATACTCCTATTACGGATCACAACTGCTACCAGGATGGTCCACACAAGAAGAGCTGGAGATTCCAGGAACAATCCTCTCCCGACAGTGAATTTACTCCTATTAACAACCCTCCCTGCACTAACCATTCTGGCAAATCTCAATTCCATCTTTCCGTACCGGTTTTTCAACCTTCTCCAGGCACCATATTTCAGGGTGGGAGTAGCAGTCAGTATATCAACTCTGGAGTGATGCAGACATTCTACCAAGAAGTATGGGGAAACCATTCAGCTATTCTAATCAGTGAGTTTGATGTGAATATGCAACAGCCACAGTTCTATATTGATCCCCAATACAGTGATATAGCTGAAGAACTACTAGCTGATGAACTACAAGCTTGCCAATTGCATCTCAATGGAATATCTGACAAAGTACAATCCAAACTATTTCTCAAAGTACACCATCTAAAGGAAAGGAAATTGCATCCAGTGTCAAGTAGCATTATTGTATGAGGGGAATATATTCACATTGAAAAACTTGTGGAAGAGACTGTATCTCTTAGATGGGCTGAGTTAGCTAAGGGAAAAAATGACACTAAGCTTGACTATAAGGTATCCAGACAACCAGGGTATGGTACATACCGTGTTTTATATGTTTCTCCTCACAACTGCTAATATTTAAGAGGCGAATCAACCTTCCTTCGGTACTGTAGGAATCCCAGCTAGGGTGGTCCATATACACCCAGTAACCACCTTCTCCCACATTGTTAATTAAGATCATTGCAATCTTAATTACTTCCATAGAGCGTTCTTATAGTTCTTCTTATCTTCTCAGCTATCTGATAGGGAGGATATATATACAATTTCTTATTGATTGAGAACTTGTATCTTATATAAGATTTGAGGATACTTTTGAGAGTAAAGAATATAATCATATTTAATTTATAACATAACTAATAAAAGTAATCTTAAAAAAAGTACTTAGATAGTTGTGTCAAGAGTTCTAACTATCGTAATCCAATCTGCTTTATATAGAGACTCCTCCCATAACCCTAGCCCTGGTGACTCCCTTATCGAGTTACCCGCAATATACCTTAAACCAATAATAAATCATAAAACTAATCATCTGAGTAGAGTGCTTACATGAGTTAAACTTGTGACTCTAATTAGAGTCATGCACAAAACTCATTACATCATTTGTGACTCACAATCATGAGTTACTAATCAACGAATGATAACTTTAATAATGATACGCAATTGCTAGTCATGTGAGAACTATAAGTTAACTGATCTTCTAGTATAAAATATAACATACCAATAACTAATAATGATTAGTCATGTGAAACCATTTTCCTTCTTAAGTCACAATTTGTGACCGGTACCTCCTTGTCAAAAGGTTTGTTGCATGTTTGCCCACAATATATCATGTAAATGATGAACACTGTTACTACTTTGAAGAATGCTATGGTGGCCGCTGTATGAGTGCACAGGGATTTTTTAATATGAATATAATAGATAAGCATGACCATTGAATCTTAACTGATGGTGATTTTACTAATGACTACTGGAGTCAGATATAGCATAGCTAGTTTATGATTCTTGCCTGATTGGAGAAAGATATAGAGCGTTCTTATCCGTGGTAGAAAGATAGATGTGTAAGTTAAACATATATGAATAACTGGGAATGGAATGAGATATATGCGGCTTTCAGGTAAGGTTTCTCTTAAAACATTCTATGAATTCTAATACTAATAACTACCTTCTGAAAAACAGTCTCAGCAATAATGAACCTACCTGGACACAGATCCAAAACCTTTATACTACATTCATCTGCCTAGGTCTAGTTGCATGCACCTGTTTAGAGAACATTAGGGCAGGACTTGAGACAAAGCTCTACGAAGCAGAATTCATGGACTATGTTAGTGCGCTAGATAACCAAATCAGCAAGGTATCTTCCCAGTATCAATTTTGTTCTCTGTCAACCACTATACAGTATTTTGACACATATAAGATCCTTCTCATGCAACTCATTTTGGACAATAAAGGCCATGTACCTGCTGTTATGACTGGGTGGATCACATGCCCAATAGTCAGTAATGCAGACCTCTGTGCCAAGGAGGGGGGATATAAAATATTTCAACCTCTTAGTCATAAGTCACCTCTGAGATAATCTGCTGGGTGGTTTTTTGAGGTTTACCCGCATAACAGGCTGAGAAAAGGGGGAAATTTGTAGCCAACCTGCTTTCTCACCAAGATTCTCAAGAGGAGCTCTCTTTCTATATCGATCTCACCTACAACAAAGACGCTTGGTTGTTTACAACATCTACACATCTGGCAAATCAGCTTAAAAAACAGGGTGGTAGAGGAGTTGACAGTATGCAGATCTGGATATATTTTCAGTCTCGGTGCTGGAACCAGAAATCCTTTCATGAGCTAATGGTGAAGACTCAAGATACTTTAATCCTCTTCCAAATTACAATGGCCTCAACTGATGAAATAAACATTTGTGGAGTCTGGGATATTCTGTGTGAGCTGCCCAAGACTATTAAAACAATCTGTATTGTTTTAACCATACCTGGGGATCGTGCCGACAATAACAAGAATCCACAGAAGGCTCCAGCAAGTGAGAACCTTACCATTGACAAGTACAAGTATACAATCAAGCAGTACTGGCTTGTATTTCCCAATGATGACCTTTTGTCTATTGCTATTTTACAACAACCTTGAGTCATTACTGAAGGTGAATGTAAGTGGAAGGAATAACTTGTGGAGAAGACGGAGGTGGAAAAGGAGGATGAGAAGATGAGGAGGAGGAGGGGGAGAGGGAATAACTTGTGCCCTTTGCCTTTTTTTGTTTTACTTTGTTTTTGGTTTTTAGTTTTACTTAGTTTTTAGTTTAACCTTGTTTTTTGTTTGCTGGTTATACCAACGCCTTCTTCTAAAATCTCGCTGAAATCCAGGCTATAGCAAAAGAAGTCTGTAATGAGTTCAATCATACCCACAAAGTATGGACTTGTACGTGAAGTGATTTTTACTTTGGTATCAGCATTCTAGGTCAGTGGGGTATGTCCTCTACTTCACATTATATTTGTAACATGTATACATGTTCCGGTAACTGTATACAGGAGCGGAGTGCAGGATTTCCTATGTTTAGTTTGATTACTTTGCTTATTTTGATTAGTTTGATTGTTTTACAGCCCCAGAGCTATATTAAGGCCCGGTAGCTTGTGTTAAGTTTAGTTTTGCATGTTTGTTGTTTTATTTAGGAACACAAGTGAAGGAACGGTCATGTAAGCTGA
>Ga0307509_10008051_pt1 | contig 13539 bp, 11 predicted proteins | sample 10_EM_MG_FD_202245 | JGI IMG/M metagenome (GOLD analysis project Ga0307509, IMG submission 202245) | Populus trichocarpa ectomycorrhiza microbial communities from riparian zone in the Pacific Northwest, United States - 10_EM | ecosystem: Host-associated > Plants > Roots > Unclassified | place...
TACCACACAGACTTGTACATTAGATGTCTGCAACAACTGAGATGAACGGAATTCTTATTCAAGCCGATCTAACCAGTGTTGACCAAGTCATTGGCTAAGTCGGTCAGTCAAGTCATCGGTCAATTTGACTGCAACGAGTCGTTGGCTGGGTCTATATGTCTCGTGCTCTAGGGGTAGGGAATGCCTATCTGCACATCTATCTTCGCTTAACCTGATACCAAAACGTGCTCAGGCTGCGTCAACTGTGACGGAGAAACGCCCAAATGGCGTTCAAGTGCTCACAGGAATGCGACTTTGGGAGGCACATTTTTACGTAGGTCCTTCTGAACCCCAATGTATTTTGAACGCAGTCTCTGATCTTGTACAGGGGCGAAGGGAACTCTATTGTTCTGCCTCGAGGCATTATTGCTTGTCGCCCTGGTTCTGGTGTTTTCCTTTACTGCCGTAGTCCTCGATCCTATGCACGAAGCAGATGAAGTTCCTGTGAGGGCATGTCCCGCCATCCTCTTGACAAGTGGTATTCGTCAGATGTGAACGTCGTGGTCGGAGATGTAATTTGCTCGTTACTGAAATGATTTCACAGACTGTCCGTGTTTCAAATCCGTTTGGCAGTGGGTCTTCCAACGGTGCTTTCTTTTCCATACCTTGACCTCCTCAGATTGTGTGCAAATTTCTTCCCGGAATTATCTGCCCATTGCTCAATCGGACTTTGTGTTCTCTTTCACAAATGTCCGATGCGAAATGAATTCTCCGACAGTTTCTGTTCACGTCAACTTCGCAGCAATAGAACGGTCTTCGCTCGATTTGGGGCTGCGTCCTGCAAGGGGGCACCGGCCCGGGAATCCCGTACCGGGGGTCGGTTAGTTAGTCCAAGAATATCCCTCGAAAAAAAATTTTAGACCTCTCGACAACTTGGTCTCAAAATGATATTTTAAGGCTTACTGGAGTATAAAAGTATCTCATAGCTTTATACTCACTCAAAAAATGGGTAGGCACATGCCCAGACCCACTGAAAACTGATTTCACAGAGTAAAATATATTATATTATCAGATTTTCACAAATATTTATTATTAAATAATTCAAAATCAGACAAAGAGGGATATAGACCAAATTACCAAAAAAGGCTCTGTTTGCCCAGCAAACACGCACCGGCAGAAAAAGGCGGCTTGGAATGAAATGACACGATGGCGACTGTCATTTCAAGCGGAGTTTAATATTCTTACTATATTAGGACATGTGCCTGATTACGTAGTTAGTTAGTCCAGCGGAAGGTGGCCTTAAAAAAAAAATCGACCCTGGGTCTTTTTTTCCGATGCCAGTGCCCCCTTGGAGGGATGTCCTCCTCACTGCTTCGTAAACAGACGATGAGATGGGTACATGCCCTCCTCGTCGTAATGTATACAGATAACAGGAGGGATGTGCCTCTCTGTTGGGAGTGTAAGATGCTATGGGAGGGACGTGCCCTCCTTCTCACATCGTAAAGAGATGACGCAACCAGGAGGGGCATGCCTCCTCGCTGCATCGTCAATGATACGACAGGACGAGGAGCGTCCCTCCCCGCCGCATCGTAAATTATACAACGACGAGGGCACATCCCATGCCATAAGGGTGACTTCAACGCGGCAAGGAGTGCCACCGTGTCGAAGTGCCTTGGTTTGACGCGACACAGAAGTTCTTGCCCTCTATGTCGCACCAAAGACATCTGTGGGTAGTGAAACAATAGTTAGTGTATGTATAATTGTTACGTTGAAGAAAAAATACACCTTGTTAGGGCAACGAGTGAGGCACACTCATCTCCCTGGTTCCAGCCTCTCCTAGCCCTATCTGTGTTGTGTGATACATGGGGGTCACAACAGCCAACGTAGAATCGAAATGCCGAATGAGCTCAGAGTACGGATATTCATTTTCGGCAGCTGTGGGAGTGTGGTGGTAGCCAATTGATGAGCGGATGTGGTGGAGATGAGGAAAGGAAGGTCGAAACCCTCAAAAACAAGCACAAACACTCGTTTTCGAGGGTTATTGGAGGTGGTTGATGAGCGGTGGTGACGGTAAGGTGGCAGAGAGTGATGCTCACCCAACAACCTGTGCCAGGGTGCGGGTACATTGAGGGTCGAACAAAGCTCAACCCGGCGGACAATTTCATTACCCCCAAGCGCCGAAGCTGCCATGAGCGCCGTTCCACAGTTCCCCCTAAGATATGTTTGTGTCATCTTAGGTTACAAAGCATGCCAACATTCACTGTGGATATTAGGATCAGCCTCCTTCTCAAGAACATATGTCACAAGAGACATATTCATTTTATGTGCCGCAAACGTAAGAAGAGTGACAAATTGGCTACCTGTAATGTGGTAAGCATGTCTGCATAAGGAACGTATATACCCTCCAGCTGAGTATTGGGATCAGCGCCCTGCTCGATAAAGTGCGGCCCACGACAGTGTCTTCCTCGGTGGCATCTCTATGAGCCAACGAGGTTGGCACCAGGAATGAGGAGAAAAATGAAAAGCCCATCGTACCTCCGATTTGATTCCAACGCAGGCCATAAATGAGAACCGAGGGTGAGAACGGGCGTCTGTAAAATGAGTTTCCATGGATAATCGGTTGAAACATAGCCTTTTGAGGCGCGACATCCTCCTTGGTGTTATGTCCTCCCATCAGTGTTATGGGTGCTCCTAAGGCAACGAAGGGGTGAGAGAGAAGATGCTGGACCGGTCGCGGGGATGGTCACGGTGTTGTTTTAGCTTCGGTGGTCAGCATAGAGGAGGAACCAAATGAAAGTACTCTTGTCATTCATCCAACTTAGGTCGAGAATGACAGCAGCGTGAAATTAGGTGAATTGGCTTCGGGCTTGAATAATGTCAATGGAGATGAGAATTGCAAGCGCTAGGGCGAACATGCCAATCGATTGGTCACTCTTAACACAGCACCATGAACCAGTGCTTATCGTTCATGGCAGACCAGACTGGCCTGGGGGGGCCGTAGCCTATTTTTGGGCTTATTGCCTCCATCAGCAAACGAGACAAGAGATTACTTGGCAATACGGTGCAAAGTAATGTCAACAAAGTACACAAAGCAGACATTTTTCCTGACCCACAATATTTGTCATTAAGCGAACATTAGAACATGGTATAGTTATACATATTTCCAATTCCACTATATAGTTCATCCATATTTGTCAACAAAATTTAAGTTTGTAAACAAGGTAATCTTTTATAAAGTTTATTTTGCAATACATTACTGGTCAACTTTGAGAGAATATGCAAAGTTATCTGTCATTGTAAGGCTTACATTGCAATCAAAAGTCTCCACACAATTGTTTAGGTACATAGCAAAAGCGTTGATCTTTCTATTAGCAATTACAGGTAGTAGTAAGGAACCAGGGGAGCAGAGATAGTAGCCGAGCGAACAAGGAGCAAATTCTGAGCAAACATAGCAGATTAGCAGGCAAGAAGATACAAGTTATAGTGAACGACGGCCGTGATTAACGGGAGAAGACAACGGTAAGTGACGTTGGTGACTGCCAGATGCATATCGCTGATTTGGAGCTGGAGAAGACATACTAGTTCGGACGTGTGCAGGAGATCGAGAACGTTCGTGATTGCGAGTTGGTAATGGGGAGTGACTGAATCGATATCGGGCTGCATCCTTCTGATTTCTTTGGCGATAACGAGGGGATCCTAGAACAGTCGCATTTCCAACATCACCAGGACGACTATGACGTTCCCTTGGAGAGCCAGACTGATGATGCCACTCCCTAGGCGAGCGCGAGAGATGAGATGGAGTGCGAGAACGGTAATGATGCTCTCGTGGTGAGCGAGAACGAGAGCGTGGCAAGGAACGATAGGTACTGCGGCCTCTTGGCGAATGACTGGAATTCTCATTCATGCGTTCCTGGACATCGTGTGGATGGGCATCACCCCTGAATTGAAGTTAGTAAAGAGGTTAAACGAATAATAAAGATAGCTGATAGGAGAACCTTTCTCCGACGACATTCCTTGTCTGATTAACTTGTGTTCGAGATCTCTCTTTGCGTTTTGCAAGAATAAGAGCAAGTGTTGATGGTTCTTGATCATCCTGATCATCGCTTTCATTATTTAGGGTGCCGAATATGTTCCTAGGGTATGCAACTATCAAGAAGACACTATAAATCTTGGGAAAGCACTCACATATTCCACCAACTCATGGTATCCTTCACCCACGCATCATCCTGATCACTCAAAAGAGAAACCATCGACTCGAAAAATTGGTCACGGCTGAAAAGGTCGTCTTCGGTCCGCCAGTCATCAAGAGAATTTATACAGTGACGGAACTTAGGAGAAAATGATTCAGTATTCATTCTGGTTCAGAAGTAGAAACGCGTACCATGAGAGCTGCATACGCAATCGAGCCAGGTGTTACACTTTTCATGTTGTTCAGCATTGCTTGAGGGCGTTTTACTTTTGGTCTCTTGCTCGACGATTATTCTTGTTTCGCTGATGATGGACCCGTGAATATGTGCTTATAAAACTGTCAAGATTGCGTCATTGTCACGAACTCAACTACGATAAGTAATAAACTCACCCGGACCAAGATTGGGCTTCGAAACAGACCGTTTTCGGGGTCATCAGGGTCAAAGCCGTTGTCTGGATACAGCAATGACGGGAAATCAGCCGCAGTGACACGAACTCTGTTGTTACACAATTTTCTTTGAAATCTAAGTCGCGCAGAGTGAAAGATTAAGTTTTATGAACAGTAGGTGTGGACATACTCAGCTGGTTCTGCATCGAACTCCGCAAGATACCTCACAGGACATAGGAGACGAGATAAGACTGGGTGGTTATGACCACGAGTAGAGGTCTTTGGTGCAGCAGGATCGAGTTTTGGAATCAGTCCTTCTTTTTGCTCAAGCTCAATATAATAAATGCCCTTTTCAGAAAGGCTGCTAATATCGGCGCCACGGGCAGCTGTAACAGCATCATTCATCTTTAGATATAAGTAAGTATATGCGTAGATAATAAGAGAAATAAATGAAATACGCATTTCCCCAAGCCCTCCATATCCTCTGGGTTGTTTTTCAACTCGTAAAAGTCACGCGTGAAATAGGAAACGGCTGAACGCAATTGCTTGTAGACCTGTAAAAGACTCCCATTTTCCGCACGGAATCTATAGTAATGCTTCAGAAGACAAGCCAATTGTGATTGAGAGAGGCTTACTGATCCCTAGTGAGTTCCCCAAACTCTGAAGTATCCCATGCCATTCCAGTATCCAACACAGCATAGTAATTGACGAAAGGATTCTCGCTTCGCGTATAGAATGCTGCAAATTTTCGGTATGGATCTAAAGTATCGTTTCTGAATATGTTCGTGAGTCAGAAACATTGATATTGAGAGTATGAAACGTTGTGATTACTTCTTTCTCTTTCGCCGTCCATTTCTTAAGCTGGCCGAGAGCCGATTTCTACGTGTCGATTGTTCCTCCTCGTCTCCTTCTTCCTCATTTGGATTGTCTGAGTTACCCCCTTCATCGGGTCTTGCAGAGGCTGGCATCGTGTCGTGATGATAATAAATGAGGATTCTGAGGAACTTGAAGATTTTGATTATCGCGTCACCTGACCGCGTTGCGCTTCTTTTTCAAAGTCCAAGTTGTCCGTACGCGTTTCTGTATACTAATGCCACTATGAAACTCGGTTTTCTCCTTCTTCTTCTGTTCATGGTTGCTTGTCAGCGCTGTAACAAGGATTTCAAGAATGATCATGGTCTTAAACGCCATCGACCGTCTTGCAAACCTGCGAAAATTTATGCACAATCTCTGCTTCAAAGACGACACCAGCTTGCGAGGAGTAGAAAGGGCAGCGCTGTCAGACCAGAGAACATAGCTAGCTCAGAAGAGCTCGAACAATTGGTAGAGACAGAGAATGTGAGTACCCTTCAAAAATCACGGAGTTCCATGAAGTATTAATGGTCGGACTAGTTCGAGAATAATACAATGAACGTCGATGAAGATCTTCCATTAGAGGCTCCGAAAAGTCCTGAATTTCAACCAGCTCCAACAAAGTCTGGCCGCCAACGTCGATTTCCACGTCATTATCACGATTATCTTCCAAATTCCTCAACTCAGATTCCTCCTCTGTAACCTATCAACGACTATAATTTACAAGATCTGTGTTGGTTTTTCTCAATGCTATACATATCCAAAGCGCAGCCTACTATCTTCCAAAACAAACGAACTTGCGGTCCCTACAAATTTGTGACATCGCACCTTGGGGTTTAAAAGATCGGTAGCCGTGAAGATACCAATCTCCTGCAATGTCTGGGGTGACACAAACATGCCAGCAATCCAGATTGTCAAAACTAGGCATGGCATTTAATGGCTTGCAAATCGTCATCACCGAGGACCGTTGCCAGTGTATGCCCCCGAAGCCAGCTATTTCGAGGGCCTCTACTCCTGCACCACAAGACAACACTTTGGAGGACTCGTTTTCTGAGTCGCCTATACCTGACGTCCAGGAGCCTTCCGTTATTACCACCAAACCAGACGAATTCGGCCTTTATCGCGTTTATGAATCCTATCCAAGTTCCAATCCGGACAATGTACAAGATTTCGCGGATCGTTGTGATGCTCCAGGTCTGGCGACGGTATCTAAGCCCAACGCACCAAAGTGGTGGGCTGGGTTTGGACGTACTATTCCAGATCTCGCTCGAAATGCTCACAACAATGTTTTTGCGCCATTCTTGAACGCAACAGTCTTTCGCCTGATGAACTGGTTCTATTCCGGGTCACCTACAAAGTCTGTTGCAAACCTTCAGTCTCTTGTCGACGACGTACTGCTTGCTCCGGACTTTAAAGTCTCTGACCTAAAGGACTTTAATGCTAGACGGGAACTCCGACGACTTGACGGAGAGGCCAACTCAGATGGTGCATCAGTTCACCTTAAAACCCAGAACGCATGGCGCGAGTCAACTGTGAAGCTTAAACTCCCAGCCGAGAAGGTCTGCCAAAAAGAAGCTGACGCACCCATCCTCGAGATTCCTGGTGTATACCACCGAAGTCTTATTGAGGTTATTACGACAGCACTCCAGGACAGCTCAGCAAAATCCTTTCACTACACGCCATTCAGCCTCTTCTGGCAAGCTACTCCCGACAGTCCTCCTGAGCGTATCTACTCTGAAATCTACAATTCAGATGCATTTCTCGAAGAACATCGGAAAGTAAAGGAGCTTCCACCTGAACCAGGCCCTCAATATGAGCATGCCATTGCGGCTTTGATGCTGTGGTCCGACGCAACTCAACTCGCACAATTTGGTACCGCTTCGCTTTCGCCCGTATATGCTTTCTTTGGGAATCAATCAAAATATGACCGTGCAAAGCCTTCACAGTTTGCTGCCCATCACGTAGCATGTTTTCCTTCGGTTGGTGTTGCCCTCTATCATTCATTCCTTTTGTTGATGTGGTCTGTAGCTTCCAGATACCTTTCAAGATCGATATTCGGCCGTGTTTGGGGAGCCAGCCTCCTCAGCCACGATTACGCATTTGAAACGGGAGCTTCTTCATGCCACTTATGAATTGTTATTGGACCCTGAATTTTTGCATGCATACGAACATGGCATCGTCATGAAGTGTGCTGATGGAATCCTTCGGCGTATTTTTCCTCGTCTTTTCACCTACTCAGCAGATTATCCAGAGAAGTAGGTTTATACTTATATAGCTGTGTATTTCTACTAATAAACTTTGATCTTTCAAAGGGTCATTCTGGCTACAATTCGTTATCTTGGAGGATGTCCTTGTCCCACGTGTTTTACTAAAAAGGAATACATCAGTGCCTTGGGAACGAAGGTTGACAACCAACGTCGAAGTCAAGTTCGAGTTGATAGTGTGCACCGACAAGACATGGTCAACAAAACGCGTGTCTGGATTTTTGAGAACGGGCGAGGCATCAATAGCACGTGGGTCAATGACTTACTTCAAGAAGACTCATGGATTCCGACACGTGTAAGAGTCTCCGAATTTCATTTACATACGATTCACTGTGTTTGATTTCCAGAATGCTTTCTCCAACAAGTTGCATTCATTTGGTTTCGATTTCTTTTCCATGTTCGTCCCCGATCTCCTGCATGAGTTCGAGCTGGGAGTGTGGAAGGCGATCTTCACCCACCTCATACGTATTATGTATGCAGCAGGTGGTAACTGTATTCAGAAGTTGAACTGGCGGTACGTTTTGACAGGGAAGCCTACAGCGAACGTAGACTAATCTCAATTAAATAGATTCCGACATGTTCCAACATTTGGGCGAGGTACAATTCGCCGCTTTCATGAAAATGCATCGGCAATGAAGAAGCTTGCAGGTCGGGATTTCGAAGACTTGCTCCAGGTATGTAGATTACTCGTTTGAAGTGCATTACTACAAATGCTGATGTATATGATCAGTGCTCTTTACCTGTCTTCGAAGGGCTTCTGCCAGAACCTCACAATACGATTATATTAGAACTCCTCTTTATCCTCTGCACCTGGCATGCATACGCTAAACTTCGTCTCCACACTGCATCAACTCTCAAAGGGCTCAAAGAATCAACTACGTCATTGGGACAGCAACTCCGTCTCTGGGTCAAGAAAACGTGTGGTAGCTTTGACACACAGGAACTTCCAAAGGAAGAGAGTGCTCGTCACCGACGTAAGGCTGCCAGCATGCAGAAGGGGGGAACAACAAGGGGAAAGCCTACTACAACACTACGTGGCAAAGGGGCCGGGAGAGGACGAGGAAATAGAGGTCGCAGTAGGGATAAAACCACAGCAACATCGACAACGAGCTCGAGAAATCCAGAGGGGACAGATGTGCGTCAGGGTAAATTGCGCAAGCTCTTCAACATGTGCACTTATAAGATCCATGCACTTGGCCATTATGTCGCCGCAATTGCAAGATTTGGAACTACAGATGGCTACTCAACACAAGTTGTATGTACTGCTACTGTCACTCTCAATATTGCATTAACATGTACTGTTGTACTAGGGCGAGCTTGAGCATCGGCGCGTCAAGCGGTTCTATGCACGAACTAACAAGCGCAAAACTTTTACTCAACAAATTGCAAAACATCAACGGCGAGAACGAATCTTGCGACGGATCTCGGAACGACTGAAGGAAAAGGAAGGAAGAGCCGAATCTACGCCAGCGTTCCCACCCGTTTTCAAGCCCATAAATTCATCTGCTCCTTCAGTGCCATTCGAAGAATCTGATCCTTTGCCGAAGACACTTCCTGAAGTTCGGAAGTTCGATATCACATTTCAAACACGACACGCTTGAAAGACAATATATATCGTTGGGTAGATTTTCACGAGCAGAATGGTGATCAAGCAGTTAAGGTATGTACAAGATTGTTGATATATTGTTGATTCTAACTTGGACGTTCTACAGGATTTCATTCCAAACCTGAAGAATCACATCCTTTCTCGCTTGCTTGGATATACGTACAATGGTGATGAGGTCGAATACTCCCAAGATGAACACGATACTATCAAGTTTGTTGACAACACCCTCTATCGACACAAAACCCTACGTTTTAATTATACGACATACGATCTTCGCAGACAACAAGATTCTATCAACCCTCGAACACATCCAGATATCATGCTACTTTCTCATGAAGAGACGACTGAGGATGCAGACGCTCATCCATACTGGTATGCCAGGGTCATCGGGATTTTTCACGTCGATGTTGTCCACACCAGCCCCCATTCCAGATCATCTCAAAAACAACGAATCAACTTCCTCTGGGTACGGTGGTTTGGACGCGATTTGTCTTTCAATGCTGGATGGCAGGCTCGAAGACTGCATCGCATTGGCTTTCTGGATGCCAAAGAGCCTGGGGCCTTTGGATTTTTGGATCCTGCTCAGGTTATCCGTGGCGTACATCTGATCCCGGCATTTGCGCAAGGCCAAACAAATGAACTTCTTAGTCCAACTAACTCAGTTGCAAGAATACCACTTGACGAAACAAGTGACTGGTGTTACCATTACGTCAATATGTACGTATCTAATAATTCTTATTTCTTATGGTACGCTAACTGATGTCTAATAGGTTCGTTGACCGTGATATGTTCATGAGATTTCGTGGTGGCGGAGTGGGGCACAAGGCCACTAATTCATTCACCACTGCCTTTTGCCAAGATGCGCAAGAGAATACCAGGCCAGCCAATGAAGATATTCAAGTTTAATTTGCTGGTGACGAAGATGACGAAGAAGCTAGGCTAATGGAAGAAGAGGACTATGGTTACTATATTGGTAATAATGGCGATGAAGATGAGGAGGACTTGGAAGAGACAGTGAACAGTATGGGAGCAGAAGATGGCGAGGAACCATGGGAGATGGATGATTTAGAGGCTGAGGGATACGGCGAACTATAACAATTGCTAATGTAATAGACTCGGAGCTCCCAGATGCACTGACCTTGTGAACATTCGATTTGGTTGTGCTGCTCTCGTGCAGCAAGAATGCCACGGGTGTGCCATCAACCCAGCAGGATGAGCATCTGTCCCACTTTACGTGGAGTTAAATTGTAAGACGGAGTTATACAAGAAAAACATTGCAACTATAAGTAATTGAGAAAATATATACCTTCAGAAATATTTTGATAACCATCCTATATTGTGCCAATGTTTTGAGATACTATACAAAGTAGATAAAAAGATCCTTTATACAATACGGTGATATATAAGGTCGCAATCAAGTTCGAGGACTGGTCACAAACTTGTCATGTCTTTATTAGACTACAGAAAGAAAGAGGTAGATTCCTTGGGGAGTCAAAACTTTGCACGCGAAATAACACGCACCTTTTTGTGGACAAAAGTTTGCTCACCAATCAAAACACCACAACGCAAAACGGGATCTTGACCAGTTTGCTGATGTCAATTCTACGTCGTCCGTCGAAGGCTTTCGAAGAACGTCAAGACAGAACTAAGCGCCGTTACGCCAGCAATCATTGCATTGGTTCTTATCGTCTTCCTGCAAGCAAACTTACAGATTCATATGTAGACTTGGACAATTTAGAATCCCTCACACTCCGTCCCTGAGGCTCTGAAGGGTTGGTTCTAGGAGCCTCGTTGACTGCAATGAGAGAATCCTGAGGAAGGCCAGATATTCAGGCGAATGTGCACCTTTCCCCACCCTCTGAAGGTTCTTCGATTTACCGACACAGGATTTGCTGAGAACAGATCCTTTGTCCCTGACAGGAACAATGAGGTGATGATATTCTCTTGTGCCCAAGTCAACTTACCGCCCTTAACACTGGCATGGAATTTTAAGGACGGTGCCAACGCTCGTGCTGCGGATCCCGTGGCTTCAATTGTCTAAACCTCAGTCCAAGCACACTCAGGAACTCCAGGACAATTCTCTGCGTCCTTTGGGAGACACGTCATTTGGCCACGGAAACGGGTACACAAGGCGCTCGACTGTCAAAACGACAGGCTGCCAGGCATTCTTTACGAAACTTTGACAATCCAGTCGTACTTAACCAATCAGACCGCACGAAGAAAGTAAAAGTCGTACATAGCAGTTTTTACATTTTTTGCTGCACTGTAGGTACATTGGATTCGCAGCTTCCTTCCTGGCCCGATGCACAGGGATGTCTTCTACCGCCTGTCAAACTTACTAGTAGTTTTGACAGCCTGGGTACGTACCGGCTGTTGTCACGGTGTACAGCCATCTGAGGTTGAGCCTGAGGCCTGAGGGCCCAGTATTGCGTCGGAAAAGTGCACTGACTGTGAGGCATTCTCCAACGGGCATTCGGTCGCGTTTTTGGATATTACCGCAATGACTATACTACTATAACAAACAGTTGGGACCACAAATTATGTACCATCAATCCCAAAGTGGGTGTGGCAGAAGCCTCAAGCTTCTTTTTTAAAAACTTTGAAGTGAGGCTCCAGAAGGATAAGAACGTGTAGCTAAATACTAACCTAGGCTCCGGAAAAATCAAAAATGGGGGGTAAAAAGAAGGGGGGGGACTTCAGGTCGAGTGTTGAAGCAGCGGAGTTTCAATACTCGCCGTTTTTTCCGTTTCGCAACGTCAAAGCGTGACAAAACCGTCCGACTGCCTTGGGAATGCTTATAAGATATGCTTTAGGATTACACATCGTGGGAATTTATTTATAAGAAGACAACCCGTAAGTCTTTCCTGTTTAGTTCTCCTCGTTTTCGTTCAGCATGGTCCAACACGAGTCATTCCTTCCATCCAGTGCAGGTGGCACAGACACAGTATACCCTCCTCAGTCTATTTTTCGTCGGTGAGCATTTCTTTCCGCTCGTCTCAACTCTCTTTTGCTAAAGTACTGTACCCTCAAGCTCATTCTCCCTTCGTGTTCCCTTTTTTTGCAAGTCGCCCAAATCTGTGCCTATCAGGTGAGCACCAACTCTCCCCTTCTGGCCCTCGTCCCTATTTTCCAGCATTTTAGCTGGAACAACTTTCATTCCAGTCACAGAGCTAACTCCGTTCATGTACCAGTCCCTCCTTTTCTGTCCAAGTCACTCGCAGCATCAATGAGGAAGCTAATTCCCGACCTACGCCTCCCAACCGCCATAGCAAGATCCATCGCCTCACTTTTCTCAGTTGACGGCCATGATCGTCTTGCTGGAATACGATCTCAACTTCCGGGTGTGTTTACGCCATCGTTACCTCCCGAGCTCTGGCTCCAGATATTCCGTTACGCGGCTGCCAACGACGACCATGCTGAAGTTCCAGGAGCACACCACAGTTCTTCACATTCGTTAATCACACATATCCAATCTCATGCTTATCTGCCGGAGCGACTTCTGCAATATAACACCCTCTTAAAATGGAAGGCTTCGCTCACAACCGTCTGCTGGTTTTTCAACGGAATTGCCCAGGAGATATTGTATGAAGATGTTTGGATTGGTGGGGTCAGGGACGGAAGGAATCTTGCCGAGAGACTTGGCGGTGCACCAGACCTGGCGAATGGTGTCGTCACTGTCTGCAAAGCGCTTGCAAGGGAGGAGAAGGACGGGAAGGAGAAGTGGTGGACTCGATTACCCGGAAAGAAGACGGTTAGGGCTCAAGAGAAATCGTCCAAGATGCCAGTACAACCCCTCCCAGTTGGTCCCCGTCGGTCACATAGTTCTATCCGCAACAATTCAAAACTTAATCCAGGACGTCTAATCCGTCGCTTACGACCGGCAATGGACAAATGTTCCCCACACGATTTGCTTCTGATTCTCCAACATTGCCCTCTATTGTTAGTCTTCGAGGATTGCAAGAGTATCCGCCGACCCATCCACCCTCTTGTTATCACAGGAAGCGAAGTCATCCCATTTGGGTTTAGTGTCCATCCCCCTGACGATGAGATCGCTGTTACACCTATTCTTACAACGGACGCACTTGCGCATACCATACTTTCTCGCCCTCTAAAGCGTTTGACTTGGACGAATTACGCACACGATGGCCAAAATTTCGAGCGAGGCGTCAGGCTTTACACCGACGTTATTGGACCACTCTTGGAGCAAGTTGGCCAAGATCTGCAAGTCCTTGAAGTCATCAGTTGCTCAGAGGGATTGGGGA
>Ga0307509_10008052_pt1 | contig 13533 bp, 16 predicted proteins | sample 10_EM_MG_FD_202245 | JGI IMG/M metagenome (GOLD analysis project Ga0307509, IMG submission 202245) | Populus trichocarpa ectomycorrhiza microbial communities from riparian zone in the Pacific Northwest, United States - 10_EM | ecosystem: Host-associated > Plants > Roots > Unclassified | place...
TTGTAGCTTGATATGCATTTCTTGGAAGATCTTTAAGATGTCTGATATGACCTAAATACTTAGTTGAACAACAACCATAATATAAAACTATTTTTAGAATCTCATCGTTGCTTAAGTCTTGGGTTGGAATAATTTTTTAACATAATATTAAAGTTTTAATGAACAAATAATCACAAGTTTGAATATGAACTCGTATCACCTCTTTTAATTAAAATTAATTAACAGTATAAGATAATAATGGATCTGCGTAAGTTTCAAGTCCAAAGAGTTTTTCACCTGGTTTGAGAGTAAGTGTTGTTTTGTTTTATGTAAAATATTTTACAAAGAGAAAATATTTAAAATGTAATTTTTTTTTTCAATGTTTGGATTGAAAAATGTTTTCTCGCAAAATATTTTTTAATAACGATGTTGGGATGATGGTGGTGGTGAGGTGGCAGTGGTGAGATGCCGGTTGTGGTGAGGTGGTAATGATGGTGGTGAAAGAGGAGGTGGTGATGGAGAAGAAGGTGGTAAGATGATAGTAGAGGTAGTGGCGGTGAGATGTAGAGATTGTGGAGGAGATGGTGGTAAGGTGGTCATGGAGGTGCTGAAAAAAAAGATGGTGATTGAAATAGTTGGGTGATATTGTAAATGGATTATTATTTGTAAAATATTTTATAGAATTTAATGAGATGAAAATATTTTATACCAAATAAACTAAGTTTGAAGGTTGACTATAAAATATTTTTTAGTGACTAGTTTTCTTATAAAATATTTTATGGAAAACAAACAAATGAATTTTTTTAAAAATATTTTCTGAAAGCAAACACTATAAAATTTGGAAAATATTTTCTGATAAAATATTTTAGCAAAACAAACAGACTTTAATATAAAACTATTCTTCAAACTTCACATAACAACCAAAGTTTTTAGGTTAAGATGTTTTTTAACACACAATAAGGACTTGGGAAGTGGGAGTCGGGGCAGAATACCTCCTAGAGGTATTGTCAAACTGCTATTAATAGTTTGGGGAATTTGAGCTTTATTACCGTTTTCAGTGTTAAGAAGGTTGATGTTGTTAGCATTATTGTTAGGATTAAGTAGGATCCCTTTATCATTGCACATTGTGATGCTGGTTGTAGGATTAGCATTCTTCTAGTTGATCTTGGAAGGGGCCATTGTTTTTCATAGTTATTGATTCCTTACATTCAAATATATATAAGAGTTCTTAAAAGCATATGAAATAATGAGTTGGTAAACTAGTCAAGATATAGAAAGCTAGTGTTGTGACTCAAAGAAGTAACAATCCACTGATAAAAAATAATTAATACAAGTAGTGCGAGGTGTAGTAGGAAGACCAAGCAATGTTAGTAAAGCACAAATCAAGTAGTAGAAAGGTAAATGATCAATGTCTAACAGATAGAGCAATGTTAGTAAAGACCAAGCAATGTTAGTAAAGCACAAATCAAGTAGTAGAAAGGTGAATGATCAATGTCTAACAGATAGAGCTTTAGAAGTTAGATGGTGTAAGAGTGAGAGAACTTGGAAAGAGAATTCTATTTAGGAAAAGGTGTGAAAAATTTTAAAAAATACCCCTTACAATGTTTGTGACATTGATATTTATAATAGAAAGAAGATGGCCCTTAATTGTTTGAATTGTACCATGTTATCCAAATTTTGATGGTCAAGGTTTGAGATAAAAAAAAAACTAGGTTTTTTAGTTAAACTGCTTCAACTTGCTAGCAAAAGCAAAATAAAGTGTCAAGTAAGCCTTCATTCATTTAACCTTACTTCAAACCCACTAAGTCAATCTCTCTTATGCACCTTAAAGACAAGACATGAACATTAACCTTGCTATAATACCTATCTAAATTATTATGCATCCTCAACCCTATGCTAGATGAAGCCCATTGTTAATCCATTTGGTGAGCAGCTTCAACCTATGCTAAACCGTGAAAATAAGATAAATTAGTACATAGAAATTAATTAAATACTTATTTCATTTTAGTGAAAAATAAAGCATATACAAATAATATACATCACCTTTTGACCCTACTACATTACAAAAAAAAACTAAAAGAGGTAGTGATTTTATTGTTCACCACCTTATAAAACAATGTGAATTTTCACAATGTTTTGTGAATTTTCTAGTCCTATAAGTTTTTTTACACCGGTCATCATATTTATTTTTCAATTTCATCCTTCCATTTTGTATTGATTGGGGTTTGGGCTTGATAACTATTTTGTATTGGTCTTAAAAAAATATTTCGACATTGAATTAATTCTTAGTTTTGTAAAAGCAATTTTGATTTTATTATATGATAAAAAAAAAAGTACGGGATCAAAATTGACGATGAGGTAAAAATGTAGGTTTTTTTACACGTTTCATTCAGGGTTTTTTTTTTAAGAATTTTCCCTTCATATTTTTATGAATTTATTTTTTAGTTCTTTTAGTTTGACAATTATATATTTTGGTCCAATACTTCATTTTGTTCACATTTCAGTGTATGAGTTTGAGAGAGAAGAGAGATGTTAATGGTAGAATTAGTAATGAAAATCTAGCAAAAAACCAACATGTTAATGGCATATATTATGGAAGATTCTTGGTAGAAATTGTGTCTGAAAATAGAAAAGTTTGTCCTTTTCTATTTTCAGATATAAATAAAGAAGTTTAGAGAGAGTAGAAGGGGGAGCAAATACAATAAATATAGGAGATGCCTTAATTGACAACCTCTACTCCAATTTCTTAATAGATATTGTAAATTTTCTTCAACAACCTACTTTCAAACTCTTATGAAGTTCAAACAATAGAGTAGCTTAAAAATGATGGAGAAGAGAAAAAAATATTGATTGGCCAAATAATGTGAATAAAAATGAAGAAGCTAAATTTGGTGTCGATGTGTTTCTTTGACGAGAGGAGTGTCACTGAGGTGTTTTTTAGCTTCTATATTTCTTGAAAAAGTGCATAGGGTTGAAAAAGATTTTTTTCTAATTGAGTTTTGTGTTTTTAAATTGATTTAAATGTATTTTGAGTTGACAAATTAGTTATTAAGGTTCTATGTGTGGTCGTTAAGTGTTTTTAGGTTAAAATACATTAAGAAATAAATTCTCGGGCCTAAAAACCCCAGCCTGATTTTTTAATCGTCCATCTGGTGACTAAAATTTAGGCAATCAAACGACACATCATCTATCACAATAGATGACATGTCATTTGATTTAAAAATAAATAAATAAAAGAGAGAATGATATATTGTCCGCGCCCTTGTGCAAACAAAATAATGAAGGCCACGCATGCAAGATTGACATTATAGACATGCAGACCCTATCTACTTGGTCTAGGCACCTAGCCACTTTTTGTGAGTTTTTTTCAAGATTTGTTATATTGAAATGCATGATAAAAAAAATATTTGAAATGATATTTAAATTATTATTCAATTTAGCCATTGTTCTTAAATATATTGTAGATTTTTATGAGAATGTTAACAATTTATTTTTCAATTATTATATGATTGATATGAAAAAATAAGAAAAATAGTTTCTCATGAATATGTAATAAAATAAAATTTTTGTTCTTAAGATTTTTTAATAGGTTTCTAACATGATTTTATCAAATTTATTTATTTTTCCTTTAATCACATGCAAAATGTTGACATTATTTTAGTATTTATTTTAAACTTTCTTTTTAAAATCATGATAGGTTTTTATTTAAAAAGGCATTGTTTACAATTTAAAAAAAATGCTTTTGTGAAAAAATAAAGAGATGCCTGAATAAGAAAATGGAATTGAGATTGAAGAAATACATTTTTCCTTGATAATTTCATTCATTCTCTTTCTTTGAAATCTCTCTTTTTATAATTGTTCAATTAAATAAAAACTAGATTCCAAAAGCAAGGTTATTTAACCCAATGAAGATCATGATTTAGATCACGTGTTTGGAAGACTAACATGGTTTAATCCAAGTCTATCCAAAACATTGTTGTTCCAATATTTTTTTAATAAAAAATCATTAAATCGAACATCATTTTTAAATTTTGTTATTTATAAAAGAAAACTAAAGTTTTTTTTTGTTCTACCAAGTCGGTAGTGCACCTGTTAGGTTGGTTGGGTCATACTAGGTCAATTCCTACTTGATTAACTTTGAAACTCGGCTCGGTCAAGAGGCCGGTTTGATAAGTCACCATGTTGACCTTGTAGGTTGAGCTATGTTTAATAACATTGTCGATGAGTAAACGACAATGTCTTGAAAAACCGAATCAATCCAAACTTCATCATCTTGATATTTTAAAAATGAAAATAATGACATCTTTATTTGCTTTTAGTCAAATTGAGTTTTGAGTGGCTCAAAAACCCCCACACAATTTAGGTCACATTATGTCAACTCCCCGCTGGCAATGCATGGACGATGTATTATTCTTATATTTATGTCAAAATTATTGGAATATTAATTTTTATTTAAATTTTGATTTTATGATTATGTTAAGATGTTTGAAAAACAAATATTCTAGCAAAAACTTGTAAAAAAATTTAAGTGTGTTAATAAGATAAATGAGTTTTATTAGACAAATACCTTTATTATCCTTATTTCAAATCATCCAATTTTTTTTGGATGTTTGTTCTAATTGCTTTTTATTTTTTATTAAATAAATGATATAAAAGAAATAAATTTTTTAGACATAACAAATATTAATAAGAAAAATGAGGACTTATTCCAGCAAGTTATTTTGTTTCAATGAAATTTAGATTATTAATCTTCTTTTACACACACTTGTTGTATAAATAAATAAAATTTGATGACTCGTAAAATAAAATCATATTTTTTAATTTACATCTATCTTTTATATTTATTGATACAAATAAATCTCAGTTAAATTTGATCAAATTAGAATTTTTCTTGCTGTTAAAGACTACATTGACAACATCCACGTATTAATCATAAAACCTAAATCCTAAAACTGCAATTGTCTATAGCATAAAGAAGTTGGCTCGCATACTTCCTAAACTAAATTCAAATTTTGGTCATTCAAGTGGAGATTTTCTTAGCCTTTCTTGAATCTATAACACGGAACGCAATGCATTCATATTTTGTTTTTACCAAAATAATAATCTTTCAAATAGTTCTATAATAAAGGGTGCAAAGTTCATAGATCCAAAGAAAAGAGGAAAAAAAACCAGTTGAACTCCTTGTTGAAGTTTAGGCGAATAATAAAACACAACATGCTTTTGATAATTGGCCAACCCAGTACACGGTATTGCCACACCTCTGGGCACTACCATATTTGGCATAATAATTTCTGACTTCTGGTAGAATAGATTTAACCCTGGCAACGTGATAGGCAACAGTATTCTCCGGTCACTCTAAAGGGCTGTTTGAGATTGTGTTAACGGTTGCGGTTCAAAATGCTTTTTGTTTAGAAATGCATCAAAATACTATGTTTTTATTTTTTAAAAATCATTTTGAAATCAGCACATCAAAACGATATGAAAACATAAAAAAAATTTGAAATTTAAGGGAACTCGGTTTCAATCGCGTTCTCAGATGGACTTTAAATAAAAACATGACACTAGTGGTTTTACATAGAGTAAAATACGACAAAGATTTACTAGAGCCAAGAGAGCAAATTGAACACAAAGCATTGATCATAAGTAAATCTAAAAGGAGTGAGAAAAACACCGGTTCATAGTGTTTTTCATATTTTCTCCCTCTCAAAACCACTCAATTAAATAGCTTTAGGGGTATTTTTGTTATTTTATAGGGGTTCATTTGTCATTATTATATTTATGGAGCATAAGTCAGTCTTTTTGCGTATGTTATGCACAGTAAAATGATTTCATTATCTTTAAAATCAAAATTTTTAAAGCTAGTGTCAAGAAGCATTTTTGTCTTTTCAATTTCATTTACATAGTAAAATATCTAAATTATCATTAAAGTCAAGTCTTATTCAATAATGGCCAGAGATGTTTTGGTGTTTTTATAATGATTGTTTTGTAATATCAAGTTGGAGGGCCTTTGTTCAAATTTCAATTTTTAATGCACAATAAAATTACTTAACTACTATCGAGATAAAAAAAAATTAAAGCTTCCTTGCAAAGGCTTTTCATCTTTTAATCTTGGTATTTTTTTTTAATTCCCAGGTGGGTTAAGGGGGGACTTTAATCTTTTAGTAAATATAAAATATTAATAAAAAAAGTTATTAGTGTGTGCATGGCACGTGCTAGCGAGTGGACGCCGCTCGCGCCATTCAGGTAGGGCATGCGGCAACGTCCAACGCTTAAATACCGCCTTCAAATATGGCGTTAGAAGCACACCGATGTCCTCTACACTATGGACTTTTTTCATCTCCTCTCTCTTTTCTCTCTCTTCTCCTTGTCAAAGTTTGAGTGTGTCTCATCATTTTTTTTATATCCAATTTAGTACTTATTCTTTTGATTACTATATGTTTTGTTTTTTATATATATATCTTATTTTGATTGATTTTTTTCTTCAATTTCATCCCTATGATTTAGTTTAATTTGATTTTCGTGTCAATTTTCTTTCCTTAAACATTTGATTTTTTTAATTGTTCTTTGTTTTTTTTTTTGTTTTCTTAACGTGGGGTTATCTTAATTCCAGATTGACTTGAGTTTTTTCTTTATTGCTTTATTTCTTTATTTTTTTTGGTTTCATTGCTAAGCATTTTGTTCATTGAGAATTTTACTTCATTGTTTTTTGGGTTTGCCTTCTATACAATCAATCTTAGCCTTATGACCACGTCACAGGTTTCAAATGTTAGCATGAGTTGACTATGATTTTTTTTTTGTCCTTTTTTAAAATTAATTTTTTTTTTTAATTTCATCATTCAACATATATATTTTTTTAAAATTGATCTTTGTGCTTTTTTCTCTCTCTCTCTCTCTCTTTCCTCTATATTGATCCATCATAATCTTATGCCCATGTTCGCGGAGTTAAAGGGTTAACCTAGATGGAGCCATATCTTTTTTTTTTCATTGTTTTTTTAATTATTTTATTTTTATTTTTGCCATTCAATATTGGATTGTTTGTTAGTTGAGACTCATAGTTTTATTCCATTTTCTTTCGTTGATGACTTTTTTTTACCTTTTATTGGCACATATAATCATTTGATTGAACAAAACAATTATCATAAGAAACAAAGTTACAAGACACAATAGAGTGTATTGGCCATGTTACAAGATCAAATATTTTAATCTTAGTTATCTCTTAATAAAATATCTATTTATTTAATTAGAAGCTTGTATAAACATTTCGGTTTGTGATTGAGAATTTTTTTTATCCAAAAACACGTTGGAAAAGCCTGTATATAATATTTTTTTATCAAAACAATTATTTGGCCCGTGGTGAAGCGGGGGTCATATAGCTAGTAAAACACTAAAAGAGCTAGTTATTTTGATGTTGATTTCAATGTACACACACAATTGTACTGTGGATTCACACAATGCATTTTTTTTCTAGTCATGTGTTTTTTTTTTAATTTCATCATTATATATTGATTTTATTCAAGATTTACCTTGATATATTATTTTGATATCTTGGTGTGGGGTTCTTGTAGAGTTAAAGAAGTAACCCGTTATTAGGTTGGCCCTCAATTTTGTGGAAAAAATGTTTGATTTTTTTGTTTTCAAATGATTGAAACTAAAAAGACTATGGTCGAAGATTATGAAAAAAAAAAAGATGCATCCTTTTAAAATAATTTTAAAAGAGAAGAAATTATTAGGTATCTCGAAACACATATATACAGTAGAAACAATAATTTTAAAATTTATTTTGGAAGTCCAAAGGATCTTATTTAACAATCTAGAATTGGTTAGAGTTTGAACAAAGATTATATGAAGACAATTCTTTTTATTTTTATTTTTGAGGTTTGATAAACTCTTTAAAAGAGTGTTTGTATTTGAGGTAGTGTATGTGTTTTCTCTAATCGCAATGTCTCAAGTGTTTGGTTACGGGTGTCAAAAGTGTTAAAATGATGGGCCCCGCCATTTGCCTGAGGTTGGACCTCGGTTATGGAAAAGCTATTTTTTCCTACTTGTTGCATGTTGGACCACAAGTTCATTTTCTAGATCTGCTAAAAACATTCAAAAATTACCTTTGCATCTTCTTCTCTTTCCTCTTATTCATTTCGCATTCATTTCACCCTATATGCAACAATTCTAAGCAGGACAATCACCATTACTACTACACAACCCGCAAGAATGACCATTTATTTGTCATTGATTTGTCCATAACTACAGAAAAAGAAGAACAAGAACAACCCCCATTACTACAACTAACAACCCCAAAATAGAAATCCAAATCTATTTGGTTGGTGGACATTAAATCTTGCTTCATTTAGACACCAAGGCTATAATTTTTTATTCCTTGCTTGCAAACCTAGATTTGTTTATTCATTTTTATAAATTATTGGTTTTTTGCCCTTGTCTGAAATTATTGCTTATTATTTTCAAATCTCTATCTTATGCATGTATATAGCTTGAGTTATTGATATTTTGACTAATGGGATGTTAAAACTAATTGAGGCCGAAGGAATAGTAGTTATTGCACTGTCAACGAATAATAGATTTCATGCCACCAAAAACCATGTCTTGTAGTCTTTTTGCTGGTGAATGGTAACAAATAAATAAAAGTAGATTAAACAAATAATTTGCTCCACTAATTATAAAATCCCCTGATAATTGATGAAACATAACTAAATACAATTAGTATGGATGATACTTAATATGTAGGATTTTGAGACTTCAGATTATTAGGATAACTTGAAATTTATATTACTTTAAAATGACATTCTATTTTATAATGGTGGACTTTATTGTACACTCCCATAAATGACAGTTTACTCATCTCTATTCTAGGTTTTTGAGAAGGAAACACTTTCTAGGTTTGAGTTGTCTATGTGTAGTTTTAGATATTGTTGATAATCAGTGCCCTTTCATACAATTTATATAGGATACAATACAATCGCCCACATTGTTTGTTGTTTCCCCTATGAAGAAATACTAGAGCAATCATACCATACTTATTTGACAAATGTAATTGCCTATTATTTTTGTAATGTAATACACCAGCTTCAACTGCAACATCTCAGAGAAAATAATAAATTGTTGTCTCATAGACCTTTTACTTTTAGTTTCTTATTTCATTCTTTGTCAGCATTCAAACTTTTATTTATATAGTTAATTGTTTCTTTCATTTTTATTGCATGTCAACCATTAAGCAATGGATGGGTTTGACACACATGATAAAGCTTATTGGACCAAGACAATGTTTCACATGTTTTGTGACATTTGCATTAAAGCTATTGAGGCATGAGACCAAACACCCATTTCGATAAAGCTGATTGGAAATTTGCCATACAGTCATTCAAAGAGCAAACAGGTCTTTCATTAACAAAAGCACGACTTAAAAAAAAAAGGGATGAGATTAAAAAGAACTAGAGGGTATGGAAAAAATTAATATCTAAAATTGTAGTTGGTTGGAGTACTAAACTTGGGACCATCTTTGCAACTGATGAATGGTGGAAATAAAAAATTCAGGTTAGTTGTCATTATCGATAGCTTCGCAAAATTATTTGTCTTGTTGCATTATTTATTAATTTGTTAGCATTGTTAACTACATCCAACTTTCATTACATAAGAAATGAGAGGAGCAAAAGAAGTTTAGGCGTATCAGCATAGAGCCCTCATTATATGCCAAGTACGACATCATGTTTAGTAACATAATGGCGACAGGACAATATGCTTAGACTCCCTCACAAGGACTGTTATCATATAAAGATAATGGAGCTACTGGAATGAGAAATACAACCAATGATGAAACTAATATAGAAGAAGGAAGTGGTGACTCTGAAGATGATAAAATACCTAATTTTGTACATGATGTTAGTAATATGGTTGGTGGAAGCAATGTCGTGAATAATAGCAGCAACCATAGTAGTGTAAAGAGAAAGAGAAAGGGTGCACAACATACTACACCTCAATGTCGAAAAAAGAAAAGGGGAACTGGAATAGGAGCACAATTATTCACACGTCTGGATCAACTTGTTAAATGTGTCTTCATGACCAGAGAGAGCACATCAACTTCTAGAGATAAATAATGATGTAGCATTGAAAAGGTAATGAAAGAATTACATTATATAGATAGAGTTAACTTTGGTAGTGCATTGCATGCCTTTGCCATTGCATTCTTTTGTATGAGTAGCAAGAGGAAAATATGTGTTGCAATGGGTTCTATTGATAGAAAAATATTGTGGTTGAAAATAATGTTTGACCAACGAAGAAAACCATAGATGAACAAGGTTAGGTGTTAACTTATTAACCTATGCATGTCATTTGATTTATGTTTAATACTATAATCCAGCAATATTTTCACTTGTCTGAACTCTTTTCCATTGTCTTTTTCAGACTTCTTATACTGCAATTATTGTTGGAAATATATGAAGTTGTGTATGTATTTCTGTTACCAAGTAGTTGAATCACCATTACTATATATGTTTTCACCTTATGTATCACTGAATATTGTTGGGTTGGAATTTCAGTTGGCAATGGACTTTAAATGTTTAGTTACTTGATTGAAAATGTTAGGTTTCATACATGGAAACTGAAATTTCAGTTAGTATTACACTTTGAATGTTTGGATACTTAACTTTGAATGTTAGGTTTAGGATATTTAAATCAAAATTTTCAGTTGGTGTTTCACTTTGAATGTTTGGTTACTTGATTTTGAATGTTGGGTTTCATACATAGAAATTGAAATTTCAAATGGCAATAGACTTTGAATGTTAGTTGTCATTGATTTTGAATGTTAGGTTTTAGATATAAAGAGCAAAATTCCATATGGGTTAGCACTTTGAATGTTTGGTACATTCTTATTATTGTTATATAAATAGCAATATGGAGTATGTTTAGCTTATCACTTTCATATTGTATCCTTATAAAGAATAAACCGAAAGTTAGTTGTGAAAAACAAGTGTGTTGGTTTTTCATTGCTTTTATTTATAACAAGTAAGTTTCTTTTAATTTCATATAAACCAGATGTTTTATGTGAAAGAGAGTGCTTGTATTTTCTATTTATGTGTCTATCTGCTACTTTAAATTGGAGATTTATGCTATTTTAGTTGAGTTTGACAAATTTGGATTAGGATTCAAGTAGGCCTAGACAGATGAATGTAGCATATTAATTTCAATATGATGAACTTTATTCTAAACAAAATGTATTCTTAGCTTCATATGTTGTGAAAATGTAATGCTTCCATTAAGTACTTATTCCCCCATATGTGATGGTTTGGCTGTTATATATTCATTGATTCGATTAACTATTAGTGAGTCTAAACTACCTAAACATCTTTTCATTTTCATAACTGTGAGCACAATGTTTTCTATTTGTAAGGAACAAGTTAATAACAAATTTGAGAGTCTGAACTTTCATCAAACTTAACTTGTCAAGTTAATACAAGTTTGTTAAACCAAATTTCACATTAGTAAATGAAAGTTGATTGAATTTGACTAGCGTTAAGATAATATAAATGCACGTTTCAAACAACATCAATTTATGTAACAATTACTTTGAATTTATATTCCCATTAAACATAATAAATTATATGTCATAATAGATATGGATTCACAATGGTTTGAAGCGCTTTTCAAAGGGGATTATGATAATGTAATGAATAACGTAGCCGATTATGTTAATTATAGTCATTCTGCTGGTATCGATGGAGATTACAGTGATAATCACAACTTCGATAACGACGACGATGAAGGTGAGTTATTTTGGAAAAGGGAGTTTGATCGTCATAAATTGGTTCTATCCACGGCTGATGACCTCTCATTGTATTATAATGCTTATATATATAAGGAACCCTGTATGTATTCTTACAACACTGGAATGCGATAGTTGAATAAAATATTACTTGGACGTTGGACACGATGTGTAAACATGTTTAAGATGGATACGATGACATTTCAAAGTCTTTGCTTTGAGCTTGAAAACCTATATGAGTTAAAAGCATCCAGAAGAATGTGTGTTTTTGAAAAAGTTGTAATGTTTCTTTATATAAGCATTGGGTGCTTCCAATAGAGAAGTTTAGGAGAGATTTCAACATTCATGAGAAACTATTATCAGGTATTTTACTGAAGTTTTTAAATCAGTTTGTTTGCTCACTATATATTTAAAAAAACCTGAAGATCCTGAGTTTGTAAACACACCGCGTGAAATTGTGAACAATCCAAGGTGTATGCCTCATTTCAAGGTAATGATATCATTCATATTTATTGATGATGCTTTGAATTAAATAATTTTTTTAAAAAAAAAAAATTAACCATCTAACATTGATGTTTATTGTTGGTTTCTGTAGGAGTTATCGATGGTACACATGTGCGTGCGTGTGTTTCTTTAGAAAACCAAATTCCATTTATTGGTAGAAAAGGTGTGCTGACCCAAAATGTTATGGTTGCATGTAGCTTTGACATGTAATTCATATTTGTTTGGGCGGGTTAGGAAGGTAGTACGCACAATACATGAATTTTTCTCGAGGCAATTGACAATTCACATATAAAATTCCCTAAAGCACCAGAAGGTAGTAACATGTGTGTGCGTGTATGTGTGTTAATTTTCTTTTTGTAAATTTCATTTCTATCTCATTATATGTTTTTACAGGAAAATACTACTTGGTTGATTCTGGATATCCTAATGAATATGGATTTTTAGGTCCATATAGAGGTCAAAGATATCATTTGCAAGAATTTTGCAAGCAAGGACAACCCCAAACTCGTGAAGAAATTTTCAACCGTGTTCACTCTTCATTACGTTGTGTGATAGAACATACATTTTGAGTTTGGAAAAAAAGACGGTGAATCTTACAGAATATGTCATTGTTTAATTACAATGCACAAGTTCAAATTGTTGTCGCATCTATGACAATTCATAATTACATTAAAAGAACTTCACTGCAAGATGTGGCATTTATGGAGTTTGATCGTTATCCCGATTTTGTTCCTGAGGATTTTTTAACTAATGTGGCTCCATATTCACACATCAAAAAAAAAGCTACAAGCCTTCGTGTATGGATTACGTACGTGATGAGATTGCAGCAAGTTTAATGACATAATAAAACTATTGTTCTAATATGTTTAGGTCTCTTTACAATATTTTATTAATTGTGAAATTAATTTTTATGTAATTGAAAATTAAGATTATGAATCATGTCCTTTTAGGTAATTATATTACCAATATCAAATTGAACCATGATTTTTAACCAAACACTTTTGACATTCTTTTTCATGAACATGAAGTTGAACCACTCTAGAAACCAAACATATATTTCAACCACACCAACCACAACAAAAAGTGATGGCAATTGTTTTGGCCCGATTTTGTGTTTTCGGTTTTGTCTTAGTTTTCTTTGGTTCTTTTGGGTTGTGGAAAGGTGATGACAATTGTTTGATTGAATTTAGCACAATATATATATATATATATATATATATATATATATATATATATATATATATAGTGAATATATGAGAGATACAGAGATATTATATCAA
>Ga0307509_10008053_pt1 | contig 13532 bp, 9 predicted proteins | sample 10_EM_MG_FD_202245 | JGI IMG/M metagenome (GOLD analysis project Ga0307509, IMG submission 202245) | Populus trichocarpa ectomycorrhiza microbial communities from riparian zone in the Pacific Northwest, United States - 10_EM | ecosystem: Host-associated > Plants > Roots > Unclassified | place...
TTTCATCTTTAAACATTTAATTTCATTTAAATTTTCCTTTCACATTTAATTTCAATTGGTTTTATGTTGAATTTAGTCTCAATCCTTTTAATTGCTATTTGTTTTGTTTTGCATTGTTTTTTTTTTTATTGATTTTTTTCCCTCAATTTCATACCTCAATATATTTGTTTGGTTCAAAATTTTGCTTCTTTGTTTTTTTAAGTTTGTCTTTAACGGGGTCACCCTGGTCTCATGACTTGGGTTATGGATCTAAAAGATTAGCCTGGGTTTGACTTTTATCATTTAAAAAAAAAACAATTTACCAGTATTTTTTTTCGCTCTGCTATTTTCGGGGTCATCCCAATTTCATGTCGTAGGTCATGTGTTTGACTTGTTCACTCGGGTTGGTTGCCGAGTTCATCTTAGGCTTTTTTTTTTATCATTTTTTATATGTTTCCATCATACCAGCAAATGTCTATTCTTTAAATTTTTTGGTTGTGTTCGACCTTTCGTAATATTTTTTTATGGTACGAGTTTATTCAATCATTTTCTTTTATATTTATCATTTAAGTCACAAGTTTTTTTATAGTAAATTTATCTTTTATTTATTTAAATAAAAAAGCTCAGTAAACATGATCAAGTAAATATCTCATATTTGCAGTTTTTTTCTTTGTTATTATTTACGATATTTTTTTATTTACATAAATAATTATCAATTTATTTAGTTAGATGATTGTATATACTTTTCAAATAAAACTTTTAATTTTTCATGTAAAAAAACATGTTGGAGAAGTCTGCATACCTAATATTGTTTTTTTTTAAATATTATAACTTGCATACTAAATTCATGATTTTAATGTTTTTTTAGTTTTATATTTTTTTATTTACACTTTTTTGGAAAAGATATTGTTTCTTTTTTATTTTGTCTATTTATACCATTATTTTCTTTTATTTTTTTAATTTTTTTGTAATTTGTTTTTTTAATGTTTTTTTACACTTTTTTTTAATTTATTGTACATAAATTAAAAAAATAATGTTTTACTATAATAATTATAACATTATTTTATTTTTCTGCTAAAGTGCTTGTTTGATACTATGTTGCAAGTGTTTTTTTTTAAATATTTTTAATTAAAAATATATATTTTATTTTTATTTTTAAAATCAATACAATAAAACAATTAAAAAATATTTAAAATAATTTTTTAAAATGGCACCCCCTAGTAATCAGAAACGGGAAATGAAGGTGTCAAACTCAAACTCTGGATGGAAGACTTTACCGTCAACGCTTAATTAGAAAGAAAAGTCAAAATTAAAAAGAAAATCCCGAGAAGATATAATTATATATTTACAGTCCGGTCCCTCATCATTACCGTATTTTTAGTACTAGTAAAATAGAATTAAGTAATATATATAAAAAAAAAAGCCGCAAAATTTCGAGGCGCTTTCTCTCCACGTTCGACAAACCAACAAACCAAACAGAACAGAACCTCTTTCCATCGCAGCTTCTCTCCTCGTCAACAACGTTGTTAAGAAATCAAAATCCCCTGTTTTTTCAAGCTCAAATAAAACTAAAAGAAAAATAAAATGAACCTCTTCAGCAAAAAACCAAGCCCTAAAGGTTCGATCATGCCCCGACTCTCTCTGTTAAATCAATTATATGACTGTTTGCTTGATTATCTTTGTCTATTGTTGTATCTGTGCAATCACTCGAGTTTGTTGATTTTCTTTGATGAATCAAGCGATCTCTTTGGGTTGTGCAGAGGCTCTTCGAGATAGTAAGAGAGAAATGCAACATGCTACTAGAGGTATTGCATTGCTCTTTATCTGTTTTTAGCCAATTTGGCTGTCAGCATTCGAATACCATGCCAGATTGTATACAAAGATGATCAAATTCTTTTCTTGTTGCTTTTTCCTCTCTTAATATTCAAGCTAATTCGTGATCAAATTCTCTCTCTTCTTTTTTTCTTTCAAGTTCAAAAGAAGCTCAAACGTGTCGTGTTTCCCTTAGCAAAATTGTCCGCTGGAGTGTTTAGATTTAAGAACATAGTGCCGCCGCCTTTTATTATTTGGACTATAAAGTGAAATGGGTTGGCCTGTTAGATGTTGAAACCTGATGGGATGGCATTGGATTATGGTCTAGATACCATTCAAGCTACCTTAGAGCACGCCCTCCTTTGGGAAGTTGAATGATTGTCGATAATGATGACCTAGGGTGGAAGAAATGGTGGGAACTTCTATGGCGATGCTAAAGTATTCCGATTTGCAAACTTAGTGTGCCATTATGTGAAGATGAGATCTTCTCTAATAAAAAACAAAGCAAAAAGAATGATACAGTTTCCTTTCATATGGATACTGTATTAGAGATAGACTAGAGCTTCTGCGGGACTGTACAAGTGCATCAAACCTATTAAATGAAAGAATAAGCTTGGAAAACAGACGTTCTTGTAAAGCTCTTAATTTGGTCCTTCTTAGACTGCCAAGAGCATAGGGTTCTTTAAATGGTTTTTGGGTGTGGCTGGCACTGTCATTTTATGTTCTTTATGTCATTGGATTCCGAGACATAAATTATGGAGAGATCTTACGATTAACATCCTGCTAGATTACGAGGCTGGAAATTTCTTTGAATCTCACGCTATTGTTTTTACCTTGATTCAGGTATAGAGAGGGAAATCGGAGCATTGCAGCTAGAAGTAATCAAATGTTGTTGAATGGTGATCTCTTTTCACACCTTTTCTGTTCGATTAGATCTTAACATATCTGTTATCTTTTTAGGAAAAGAAGCTTGTTGCGGAGATAAAACGGACAGCTAAGACTGGAAACGATGTATGTTGCTTTGATATGGATTTTCCTCACTGCTAGAAGACTTGAGTTTCTGTGTTATATAACTGTTCCTAAACAATATTAAATTTATATTCCTTCAATAACAATGCTGAACTTTGTGTTCTTCTACTTAGGAGCCAGATGTAGATTTGTTGTTCTAGAAGTATTTAAAAATCAATCTAGTGCTTTGCATTCAATGGAGATCATTTTACCCAAATTTTCAGAAGACTTGAAGCTTGTTGATGAGCATGATTGCCCTCAAACAGCCACCTAATTAATTCTTTTCATTTCCGGGCTATGCATTTTGCAGGCAGCAACTAAAATTTTAGCCCGGCAGCTAATCAGGCTCAGGCAGCAAATAGCTAACTTACAAGGCAGTCGAGCTCAAATGAGAGGCATAGCGACCCATACTCAGGTATGATGTAAAACCATGTCTTTTTTTTTTTTTTTCTGTACTGAGGGAATGGGTGAGGATTGCTCTTCGTAGTGCATGCACAATGTGCTCTTAACAATGTTTATCTGCTTTGCCAGGCAATGCATGCTCAGTCTTCAGTTGCTGTTGGTTTAAAAGGTGCCAGTAAGGCAATGGAAGCTATGAATAAGGTTAGTCATGGATTCATAGTATATGTAAGTGTTAATATTGATTGAATGTTAGATTAATATCCACATATTTCAAGATGCAAGATCTCTTTAATTTGAAAGCAGCTTGATGAAAACAGTACACGAGTTCTTCTGTTTTTTTTTAACAATATTTATTTCATTAGTACACAAATTAGAACTTCAAATTTCATATGTTTGCTTTGTTTTGGGGCAATGCTGATGACTGTTATGATTTAATTGCAGCAAATGGCGCCTGCAAAGCAAATGAAGGTTATAAGAGAGTTTCAGAAGCAGTCAGCACAAATGGATATGACTGTAAGATCATGCTTTTAGCTCTAAATAATCTACCATGATAGGAAGTTCATGATTGTCAATTCTTTTCGCTCATTAGTGTTGATCACTCTTACTTTTCCATACAGACTGAAATGATGTCGGATGCCATAGACGATGCCTTGGATAACGATGAGGCTGAAGAGGAGACTGAAGAGCTGACGAATCAGGTATTGTAATCATTGATGTAATATGAAGATCTTCTAAAATAAGCTGGGAGTCTAGAAGTTCGTTATGCTTGTGGTTGCATGCGGTTGCAGAAGATCCTATATGGTGCCCAATAATTTACAACCCTCCGCGCCCCCCCTCCCCACCAATAGGAAATCATTCTTTATGAATTCATTCAGTGTCTATCGGACTTCAAAACAAGGAACTGATGACCTTTTTTCCTTTTTGATTTTTCTTTCAGGTGCTGGATGAAATTGGTGTTGATGTTGCCTCACAGGTTGGTGTTAATTGTAATTCTTTATACAAACGTTGTTTGCAGTGATTATTTTCCCATTCATAATGCTAACCCGAACTATATTCGGCAGTTGTCAGTGGCACCAAAGGGTAAAATCACAGGGAAGAATAGAGAGGATGCCAGCAGGTATTTTTCTGCTCTGAATTTTCCTTATCAAACAATGAAAAAATTCACATAAAACCAATCTACCAATGGCTTTTAAACCAAGATGCACTTATTGGAACAAGGGCATGATTCAGACCGCTGATTTGGGGAATGACTGGGGAATGACGGACTTTAGCTTTTCTCTTATTACTAATGGAATCAAACAGTTTCCAAATAACTGAATAAAGAGGAAAAGGAAAATTCCTTTTTTTTCTATGTTTATTCATCATTTGTTTCCTTTTTGCAGTTCTGGCATTGACGAGCTAGAGAAACGTTTGGCAGCCATGAGAAACCCTTGAGATGACCATCCTACTGCATTTTGAAGGCTTCCCTCGTAATTTGATTCTTCGTGGGGCTGTATTCTGTAGGCATTTTTTTTTTCTTTTCCGAACCCATGTTTCCCCTCAATGTTACTCATTTGCTTGCAGGTTCTGATAATTTGAGACACCTTGTTGAACTGGATTAATGTCTTGTGCACAATGTTATATTAACATTCCATAATTTGATTTCTTCCTGGGGCTGTATTCTGTAGGCATTTCTTCTTCTTCTTTTCTTTTCCAAACCCATATTTTCCCTCAATGTTACTCATTTGCTTGCAGGTTCTGATAATTTGAGACACCTTGTTGATCTGGATTAATGTCTTGTGCACGATGTTATATTAACATTACTTGTTATAAAAAATGAAAAAATTATAACATCTCCACTCCGAATTGAAATGCCATCCTTGTGCGAGAACATACAGCCAATTCATAGCAACCACACGCTTGCCATCAAAACAAAAACCCAATCAGTTGTAGTCGCTGAATTCCACATAAAATAGAGGATTGTGGTTTGAATCAGGAGAATTGACGAGCCAAGGAGGTCTTATGCAGAAAAGACCATGGCTTTGGAATGAGCAGCTTTGGAGAAGAAAGGGTATGGAGGACGACAGAGAGGGAGGGATGGTAAGGCCATTAAAGCAATCAAAACGGGCAAGGCCATTTTAATTTTTTCACGGGCAAAGAGTCTGTTCTATTTTAAATCATTTAAACTTGTGTTGGCACAGTGGGCCTATCGAAATATCATCTGCTACTGTCACCTGAGTGAAGCATCGAAGGTTAAACTAACGACGAGTTTCGTATTTCCCCGACGGAGAAATAGCATGACAGTTGTGTTTGCATTAGGATGACATGAATAAACTAGCAAGGAATGAGAGATATAGCATGCCAAAGAGGGTGCAAATTGACCTTATGATACAAGGACGAGGCAAAGAAAAGAGAAGAAAGAGAGAGATTCGTCCGTTTTCTTTGCAGACATTTGAACATGACATTACAAGGTAAAACAAGTTGTGTCCAACACATTCGATGACAGAAAATGGAGAGCGAGACCTTCTAAGGCACAAACAAAGAGTAGTAAACGAGTCATGAAACAGAATATTAGTACAACTCAAGTTCCACATGTAAGAGGGCAGTCCCGATGCATCTGTTTCTTTTTGGATGCGTCTAAAACATGTTGCAACCGTCAGAAACTTTTTAAGGGACAAAGGGGGAACGAGACTGGAAATGTTTTATCAGGATCTGAACTGGTATGTCATTGCAGTAATTATCTCTGATAATTTCCCATACCCCAGGCGAGACTATAAATTCCAGGATTTCTTCGAATGAAAAATCATGTATCTATTAGATATGTGAGCAAATTATTTTCTTAATCGACTCCTTGTCACTTCCTGAGCGAGAGGAACTCAAAGCTCCGGAAAGTGTCCTCACGAGTGCCTCTAACAGCTGCGGCACGGGTCTGGGATGATTTGATCTCATACCCTGGTTGCACTCTTTGAGTCGAAGGCAGACGGCCACCACTAGAGAGTAATCGGCCCGAGCGACCTTCGGAAGGTTCTCCAGAGGAACTTGGCCTGCTATTTGAGATAATGGCTTTTCTTGAGGTGCTTCCATATCGAGAAGAACTGCGCCCTTTTTCTGGCTCAGGTGGCTGAAAATGAATTGACAGTCTAGATAAGGATTTTAAATACAAGCGAAGGAACTTACTGCACAGCTAAATGAATATTAAGTTTGCGGAGACAATTGATTGGAAAAAAAAAACTTTTTTTTCTGCTGCTTTTATTCTTGTTCAGAAGTGGAAATTAAGGGCCTCAACTGCAATAATACTAAAATTTAAAACTTTTAGAATCATACCCCAAAATGCTTCAAAATATGAAAGACATTTGGAAGCACGAAGCAATCTACAAGAAGAGAAACAAAAACAACTTGTCTTGATGGACAACACTCTGCTATATTTGGGTTTGTAATTAATGAACTCAAGAGAAGAAAGGATCTCCAGCCTGAATCAATACAAACTAGGACAAAAGGTAGCTTGCAAAAAACTATAAAAGTAAATGCTGAAAAGTCCTGGGCACCAAGGGAATAAAGCTACCTTATCCAACAAGACCAAGTGACAACATTTAAGTTCCACCAGAAAAATGCAATTATAAGTATTTAGGTAGGGACTTACATTATCCAAGGTCTTGTTTCTAGAAGTATCATGTAGACTAGAACCAGTGACCCTTTTTGTTGAAAATGCTTCAACTGCACCTGAGAATCTTTCCCGAATCTCTTTTCCAACTGAATGTAAGTATTGCAAAACAAGAATTATCCACCAAAGGAATTGTGAAAAACAAACCTAAAAAGAAATTATCCAGCAGGGGGGAGTATAAAGTTACAAAAGTCAAAATCATTGTAGGCATCTATATAAAGTACAAGTCCATCTAAATTGAAGTAAAGGCATGTTCTAACCCATATCCAAGCTAGTGATTAGCATTCACAATCCCAAATGCGTATGACAGTAAAATTCTAAGAATAATCATAACTTAGGGTTTCAATAAACCTGGCACCAAAACTAATCCATTTTTGTGTATAGCATACCTGAGACCCTTTCGGTTGGTCTTTCTGCGGATGGTCCAGCATGACCAGGTTTCCCACTAGAATACTGAAAAAAGAGGCAAAAATTTTAAGGCATAACATTCTCTCCTTTCCCCCTCTGAAACTCATGTCCACAAGTTAAAACACTCACCCGTCCTCTAGAGCTGGCACCAATCTGAGGGTACTTCAAAACAGTCCAGTCAAAAACATAGTCAAACTGATAACCTGCAGCAGCAGCAACATCAAAAATTCAAAGATTAGAGAGATACCAGCAAAATAACTTGACAAGAGCAACTGCTAGTATTTTACCTTCTCGAATAAATAAGTCACGAAACAGCCTCTTCAAATATGAATAGTCTGGTTTGTCTTCAAATCGCAGTGACCGGCAGTAGTGGAAGTATGATACAAATTCAGAGGGGTGTGACTTACAAAGCATCTGTTACACAATATGGATTTACATCACCAAGTAGAAACATGAATAAAATGTATATCAGAGACCAAAATTACCCTGCAGTTTTCAAAATTGGGCTATGATCTAGTGCCCAAGACCATATTCAGTGAGAAAATGTGCACGCACCACGATTACATACTCTCTAACTTTACAAACAGTACACATGACACATTCACATTTGGTGCAAACACTAAACTATTATTCATATGAAGAATGTTGGGCTGTGCTAGTTGATGCTTAACAAGAAGCATCCAGCCTAGTCTGGATCCAACACAGGCAGTAATACTAATAGTTCATGCTTGGTTTTGCCAACTGACTGTGTCCATATAAAACTTTGTTATGCATTTCTAAGCAAAAAGCACTTTGAACCGCAACCGCTACCACAATCCCAAACAGGCTGGCAGCCTGTTTGGGATTGTGGTAGCGGTTGCGGTTCAAAGTGCTTTTTGCTTAGAAATGCATCAAAATAATTTTTTTTTTATTTTTTAAAAATTATTTTTTATATCAGCACATCAAGACTGTCTGAAAACATAAAAAAAAATTAGCAAAAAACAAATTTCCAAATTTGAGGGAACACGGTCCCAAACAAGGCCATAACCAAATCCTTCATGAGGTCCCTTGCAAAATAATTGCATTAATGATGTTCTCCATTATAATAAGGAATGCATGGCAAATTACCTCAATAGGGGTTGAAACTTTCTTTTCGCTGATCTTATCATATTTTTGCTTCTTTGTGCCAGCCTTTAATCCTTGCCATGGAAGACTGAAGAAAAGAAATTGAATAAAATTAATAGGCAAAAATTACCATTCAACATCAAGTAGGACATACCACCCACTCTCCCACACAGAAATTATAAAAAAAGAGAGTATGAATTCAAGTGCATGGCTACTATATAATCAACCTGCCCCTTAAGAAATACATTAGCACATAACCAAGGGATTCCAAATCATCCCGTCTGCTTTGTTCTGCAAGTAGAGAAATAATAATTCCATCACTAATGCATAAATAAATCTAAGTATCAGATAGTGAGTACCTGTTGATAGTTGGAAAATCATTATGAGAAAAAAAATGACTTACCAACTCCAAGGTGAGTGTTAACACTTGCATAGCGAGCTGTGCCTGTAAGGTTCTTGTTCTCCCTACAATGGAAAAACCTTGTAAGTTTCATAATGATATCATTTTCCTACACTTGCTGTAAACAATACAAATTAGGAAAAATAGATAGAGAGAAGCATGAACAAATACGAGAGATGTGACCACAAGAAGTAGAATAATCATCACACACATGAGAGAGGTATGCAGGCTCTTTACATGTCACTTTGTTTTTTCTGTAAATTATTGCATTTATCTATTTCTAAACAGGGAGAGATTGCATAAAAACTGGAGCAACAAATTTGCAAGAAGCAGAAAAGATCTAGTGGCAAAAGAATCAATGATGTTTTTAGTGAAAATAAACTTGAGATCGAGCTGTACAAGATTTTATATAATACAATTTATCTTCAAGTACACAAATGTGATTATCCATGACTAAAAACCATAGTTAATGGAAAAGGAAGAACATTAGACACACGAAACAACTCACTTAACTCATCATCAAATCCAAAAGCTGCCACGAGGTCCATGCCATGACCAAAAATAACTTAAATAGGGTTGTTTTATTTCCAATAGATAACACTCTCATTATTAGATATGTGACTGTCTTTGGGACTCTAAGGAGTTGGATCAAAGTTGTATGTGCCATAAAACCACGCTTCAACATTAAGTTCCTCAAATCTTAACTTTCAGTCTGGTTCACTGCCATGAGCATGACATTACCTATGCATAAATCTAAATAAAGCTCAAGTTATAATGCATAGAAAGGAGGTAAACTTGCTGAGTTCATCATTCCACTCCTAATATGAGCAAATATTGCAGTGATAATCATGTCTGGTGGAGTTTGCTGCTTTCTTATGAAACAGAAAATCTCACGGGTAAACCTAGTCTCCAACCTCTTCCAATCATTAAATCTTAACTTTCAGTCTGGTTCACTGCCATGAGCATGACATTATCTTTGCATAAATCTAAATAAAGCTTGAATTTTAATGCATAGAAAAGGAAGTAAATTTACTGAGTTCATCATTCTATTCCTAGTATGAGCACATATTGAAGTGATAATCATGCCTGGTGGAGTTTGCCACTTTCATATGAAACAGAATCTTATGGCTAAATATAGTCTCCAACCTCTTCTAGTCGCCACTATTCATAGGTAATGAGAAGTTAACTGTCATGTCTAAATGGATGACTCGCGAGCCAATGAAAAACACAACAGATCATCTCAATATTTACCATAAATCTGAACTTCATGCACCATGAGGCAAACATAAAAAAGAAAAATTTACCTGTATGGAATGTGCTTGTGGGTCTGAAGATCTCTATACTTCTTTGCAAGACCAAAATCAATGACATAAACCTGTATTACATGATCCCAAAAAATTGCAAATGTAAAAACAGAAAAAAGCTGGAACCTATAACAACAATTGGATGATGTCATCTCCTTCACATAATATACATAATAACCAATAAATACAAAATGCAAAAAACAAGCTAACATATGTTCTAGTTTACTAAGGTGGCTAACAAGAACCATGTAGGAATAAGTACCTGATTTGCTTTGCGGCCTAGGCCCATCAAAAAGTTGTCAGGCTTTATATCACGGTGAAGGAAACCTCTTGAATGCATGTATTCAACTCTGTTAATCTGGAGACAGGAAATGAGAGGAAAATTTTATCTACAGTGTAAGATATATTCATGAACAAAAAAACAATCAAATGTACTTACTAGTTGATCTGCAAGCATCAGCACTGTTTTCAATGTGAATTTCCTGTTGCAGTAGTTGAATAAATCTTCCAAACTTGGCCCAAGAAGGTCAATGACCATGACATTGTAATCAACCTCAACTCCGAACCACTTGAGATGGGGAATTCCAGCTTCATTAAAGGAAAAACAATTAAATTATTATAAGAAACTCAATGCTTATAATATGTCCCCTCCATGTACTCTGAAGTAAACTTCTAGCAAATACTGGGGGCACAGCCTTGACATGAAGTTGCATTCATAAAACTAGAAGGTGCATCTTAAGAAGAATAACATAATCCACAAGTATAAAAAAAAAAAAACACCCAGCAGCAGATATTACAAATTTGTATTTGCTTGTTTATGTCTGGGCATTTTTTTTTGTTGTGTGTGTGTGTGTGTGTGTGTGTGTGTGTGTGTGTGTGTGAGAGAGAGAGAGAGAGAGAGAGAGAGAGACGTACTCCCTCCTTGAAGAAGCATATACAACTTTGACTCATAATGAAGCTGTGGATGCTTGGTCTTTACAGATTCCTGAAATTTGGAATAATTAAGGGTCAAGAATCGCAAGGAATATTGGAGAGAAGAAGTACTCGAATAAATATTCTCATGCAAAACAATCTCTTACAGGGAAAATAAAGGAATACAAGACTTGTTTTCACATCAATGCAGTTAACAATAACGTAATTTGTATTGCGCAGCAGGGCATTTGAATAAGGATCAGATAATTAATCATACAAAGCTCAATAAAGATACAGATCCGTGTTCCTACTTTCCTTCACTAAGATAAGTGCAGGTTTCATCATCGAAAAGCAACGAACACGAGAGGGGTCTAGCTCTGTGCACTTATTGCAACAAACACGATAGGGCTCTAGCTTTGTGCACTTACTGTGATCGATGAATCTGTCTTATCAACAAAATAGACAACTCTCTTTATCCAAATGCATGTGGCACTCCATCACTATCTATAACAGTTCTAAATCATGTAGAAGTAAACAGCCCTAATCTAAATCTAAATCAATGGCTGCTTCAGTAATAAAATTTGACATCTCAAATACTCCTGCGCAATAAAAGGGGAGTATCATACAGGTTGATAAACGTGATTACAGCAAAGTAAACCAAGCACAAAACCTAACCTACAAACACCATCCATCATGTTATACATTGCAAGAAATCATAACACAATCATGCAGAAAAAACCCTAATTTTTGGCCAAAAAATTAGATGAATAATAAATACGCAGCTAAAAAAACCACTCCTCTCCTTCAAAATCCAAAACATCAAAACATAAATGAATAATCCTTTTAGAAAATACCAGTTTAACAGCAACTTCCTCTCCAGTTTGCACATTTACACCTAACCAAAAAAAAAACAAATCAAATCACCACAAAAAACACAAACTTTCAGACCCAAAAAAAAACATAAAAGGTAAAAAAAGCAGCTAAAAAAACGCTATACCCAGAAAGAGTTCTCCAAAAGATCCACTGCCAATCTTCCTCCCAAGCTTAAACTTGCCACCAACCATATGGTCAATCTTCGATTTTTCCATTCTTCCCTCAAGCCCTCGAAAGCTCTGGGCTTTCTAAATTTACCTAGATAGATTTGTGCTCTCCCTTTCTCCTATGCGCAAAACCCAACACCCACAGATTTACCAGATTGACACGAAAACTCAAAATTAAACAAAATCGAGAAGAAGAATCAAGAAATCATAAAAAAAGTAAAAAAAATATATCACATCCTTAGATTGTGTTAACAAAAAAGAATCAACTAATTAAAAGAAAATTTTAAACCCTGATTTTTATTTTTTTTAGGAAGATCAAACCAAGCTACATTGACCTGACATGGAAAATCCAAAATATACTGAAAACAAAATTGGACGATGCAGATCGAGAAAACTTGATTTGAGATTATCAAAAGAAAAGGGAAAAATTTTGGAGAAAATCCGGCGATGTGTTTGGGTTTATGTCTGAGAGAGAAAATGCAAGGAAGGAGGAGGAGGAGGAGGAGACGAAGAACGGATAGAACTTTTAGTTTTAGGCATGTAAAAATAAGGTTTTATTGGTTACCTGGAGTTATTTATTTAATTATTATTATTTTAGAAATTATGACAACTTTGATTTTTTTTTTTTTTTTTTTAAGGGAAGCGAGACCTTCTCTTGATGGTCTGCCGTCTAACCTAACACGTTCGGTTTGGTTTGGGTTGGGTTGGGTGGTTGTTTCGGTTCGGTTTGGGCTGTCAGCCTCCTCCTTTTCTTTTGGTGCAGAAAACGTGCCTACCTTTCTCTTCTTTCTACCTCTTCCTTTTTTAATTTTTTTATTATTGCTTTAATTTTTTTTTTTGTTAGGTATGCTTTGGAGTATGTCCTATTATGAGTTTGTTATTTTAATACAAGATGTTTTTTTAAAAAAAAAATTATTTCAAAATATATTAAAATAATTTAATGCATGATGTTTGTTATTTTATTGCATGATGTTTTTTTAAAGAATTTTTTACTTTAAAATATATTAAAATAATATATTTTTTATATCACACATCAAAACTATAAAAAAAACACTAAAAAAATATTATTTTGATATTTTTTCAAGTTAAATATATTTTTAAAATACAATAAAAAAATAAAAATTATCATACTCTCGTACACTTAGTTAATATTAATAAGTTAAAAGTTAAAACTTTGCAGCAATATCAAATTATATATTAGGATTAGGATTGTGATTATGATTTATTTGTTTATAAAGTTTAGACTTTTTATATTTCCTGATAATTCTTGGTATTAACAAGAAAAAATTAAAGGAGGAGGGGGTTTTAAAGTATCCTTTCTCGTTAAATATTATTGGTTTGATTAGTTTTTTTTAACAATCTATGTTTTCGTTTTCTTTTTAATTTTATCCTTTAACATTAAGTTTGCTGAAGATAATATTTCATAATTAACTTTTTATGAAGTTATCACAGTCTCATGACCCGAATTGCAAGTTTAACGAGTTAACTCAATTTTTTTTCTTTTTATATTTCATGTTTTTTTT
>Ga0307509_10008054_pt1 | contig 13532 bp, 8 predicted proteins | sample 10_EM_MG_FD_202245 | JGI IMG/M metagenome (GOLD analysis project Ga0307509, IMG submission 202245) | Populus trichocarpa ectomycorrhiza microbial communities from riparian zone in the Pacific Northwest, United States - 10_EM | ecosystem: Host-associated > Plants > Roots > Unclassified | place...
CCAAATTTTCCAGGAAAACACTTTCCTGAAAACCAAGCCAAATTTTCCTTTGACTGGAAAGTGTTTTCCGTTGACCAACTTTTCTAATGACAAACAAACACATGAAAGTTTGGAAAGTGGTTTCCCGGAAACCACTTTCTGGAAAACAAACACAGTCAAAAGAGAAAACACTTTCCTGGAAACTAAACCAATTTTTTCTTTGACTGTAAAGTGTTTTCCGTTGACCGAAAAGTGTTTCCGTTGACCGGAAAGTGTTTTCCGTTGACCAACTTTCCTAATGACAAACAAACACAGGAAAGTTTGGAAAGTGGTTTTCCGGAAAGTGAATTCCGGGAAACAAACATGGTTACTGTCTCTTTGCTATATTTGTGTCTCTTTGCTCTAGTTGTTTCTTAGTACTTTTCAAGGTTGATTAGTCAATCGATTGGAAAAGATAATTTTTTGTTTTGAGGCTTTCAATTGTTGCATTTTTATCTTGTTATTATTGTCATAACCTAATTTTTGAATAAACAATAAAAAAATAAATAGATAAAAATATATTTGAGAATGAGTTTAAAATAACACAAATTCGAAGTTCAGGGATGAAATTATCAAATTTGAGAGTAAATTGATCAGAAATTGAAGAATTAATAAGTTTTGAAATTTAATTAAAATTTGAATTAGTTTAATTAATAAAATCAGAAGAATTAATAAGTTTGCGGACTTAATTAAAATTTTAATTTAATTTATTAAATAAATTCAGGGATTTAATTGAAATTAATCCAAGGGGCAAAATTAAAAATTTATTGAATAAGGGACCCAATTGATACATTTCAAAACATCAGGGACCAATCTACAATTTGTCAAATTTCATGCCAAATGACGCCGTTTTGGATCCTATTGTTCATCATCTGTTGGCTGAAGACCGGTTCAACAGGGGAAAAATCCGGCAGATCATGAACAGGGGAAATTCCAGCAAACCACGGCCACTACACCACGATGCCGTTTCTGAAGCCCACGATCTCTCGCCTCCACGATGCTCGCCATTTCTGGAGGCAGGGACACAAGACTTTCTCTGGCTTTATAAAAGCCGGAGAAAAGCCTCAGTAAGGATGGGGGGGGGGGGGGGAGCAAGAGGAGGAACGAGCAAGGGAACGACGAGTGGAAGACGAATAACACAGAAGAAAAAATAAAGAAACAGAGGGCAGGGGAGAAAAACAGGGATTACACAGAGAAGGAGAGAAAGGCAGAGGAGAGTCACAGATCAGCCCTGCTATTGTCTTCGTCCCTGCAGAAAAAGAACAACAAAGAACCAAAGACTATTGACAACCGGCATCACCATTGTCTACTTTCCTTCATCTCAAAACCAGAGGAGACGGAACGCAATCAAAGAAAGAAGCAGAAGGAAAGAACACAAGCAGAGGAAAGTCACCGAGACCGTTGCTACTGCCTTCGGCGTTTCCAGAACCAAGAGAGAAAGCAAAGGAAGACAGAAAGAAGGAACGAGGCGTTGCCTAACCAGTGCACTAATCACCCGCAGCTTCGTCTTCGTTGTCAAACACACCAGACCAGGTAAGTTCATCCTTTCCCATTCTGCAATTTAATTCATTGGACACTGTTGCCGTGAATTTTAATTAGCCCTTCACTGTGCACGCACGCGTTGTGCGTGCCTTTGCCCAGCCGGGTCACTAGCTTGGGCCAGTGACCGGGCCGGGCTGGCTGGGTCTAGCCCAGCCCGTACGGGCTGAGCTGGGCCCAGCCCAAAAAAATAAAAATATGAGCATGCATAAATAAAATAATATAAATTTATTTTTTGGTTTATTCACTGACGCCAGAGTCAGAAATAAAAATACCGATTTAAATTTATTTTTATTTTATTGTATTTTATGCATAAAAATATTTTTTTTTATTCACTGACGTCAGAGTCAGTAATAAAAATACTGATTTAAATTGATTTTATTTTATAGCTACATAATATTTACCAACGCCAGAGTCAGTAATAAAAATACTGATTTAAATTTATTTTATTTTATAGCTACATAATATTTACCAACGCCAGAGTCGAAAGTATCCGTAGTTGAATATTCACCGACGCCAGAGTCAGGAATATTACATGCAAACCATCATAGCATAAACAAAAAATGTTAGCAATTTATGACAAATCCAACAATGCAACCTGCCTCAGGCAGGTCGTTTAAGGGGTGATAATATCTTCCCTTTTGCGTAACCAGTCCCGTACCATAGAATCCCTGCTTACCAGTCAGGGTTCCTAGTGACCATAATACTAGGTGACAACTTCTTAAACAAGACTATTCCCCATTAAAGAATAGGATGCCAGAAATCCACTCTTTCCAAAGATTTATTTTTAAGGCCACCGCGATGTCGGGTGTGACAATTATTATTGATCTGGTTGATGGTTCAATTATTGTTTTGAAGCTTTCAATTGTTGCATTTCCATCTCATATTCATCTTAAGCAATTTAGATTTTGTTCAAAGTTCTTGAAGTTACTATCTCTTTGTTCTAGTTGTTTTTTTGTACTTTTCAAGATTAATTAGTCAATTAATTGAAAAAGATAATTCTTTGTTTTGAAGCTTTTAATTATTGTATTTCTATCTTGTTATTATTAATTTGGTTAATGGTTCAATTATTCATTGAGAAAAAAATTCTCCATAACTTCTTAGAACTTAGAAAATTATCCATTAACATGCTCCTAAATCATAATGAAAATTATTCATCGGACTCTTTTCTATTGCTATTAGTGGATGATTTCTAGTTTGTTTTGGAGGTTATTTATGCCTTGGAAGGTCCCTATTGCTGCTGTAAATTGATAGGCCACGACGTTCAACTCGTGGCCTCAAACCAAATCTCAAATATCTGTAAGTGTGTATGTCCGATGCACTGCAAACGTGCAATCGTGCGGGCAGGTGGTTGCATGCAATCATGCGGGCAGGCGGTTGCATTGCATGTCCCATGCACTCAAACGTGCATTCATGCTAACAGGGAGAAAGTGCATGCGGGCGGGCAATTAGAAGACGTGCATCGGGCAGTATGGGAGGGTCTCTTTCCATTATTATTTATTTGTATTTCTGTTAGTCGTGTGTGCTTTTATGCGGTCGACTTGTAAATACGTGTTGTTAATTGACTTTGCTATTTAAGCAGCCAAGTTTTATTAATGAAGTAACAAATATTTTATGCAAATTGTGGTTTATTCTCACCCTAAGAGAAAACACCACTCACAGTAATTATTGGGGCCTAACATTGGTATCAGAGCCTGGTTATGGGAACCAATAAAGAACGTATTGAGCAACTAGAAATTGCACTCGGTGAAGTCCAAGATGGACTACACAGAATGGAGATCCATATGGCTGATAGACATCGCCAACTGGAGGAAACCCTCAATCATCTCTCTGATGTATTGCTTGCTAACCAGGAACCTACAACTCATGGTAATCAATATCGTGAGGGCCATGATGGAGGGCGATAAATTGTATCTTCCAAAACAGCAAAGCTTGAGTTTCCTAGATTTTCAGGAGATGATCCAACCGAATGGTTCAATAGAGTAAACCAATTTTTTGAGTTTCAGAATACTGCTGAAACACAAAAGGTATCTTTGGCATCCTACCATTTGGAAGGGGAAGCAAATCAATGGTGGCAGTGGATTCGCAGAAATTTCCAAGATGAGGGACGTGCTATTGCTTGGGTGAATTTTGAAGATGAACTTTGGGCTCGTTTTGGACCATCAGAGTGTGAAAATTTTGATGAAGCTCTTTCAAGAATCAGACAAACTGGATCCTTGCGTGAATACCAGCGAGAATTTGAACGGCTAGGCAATCGGGTCAGAGGTTGGACACAAAAGGCTTTAGTGGGAACTTTTATGGGTGGTTTGAGGTCGGATATATTAGATGGCATTCGTATGTTTAAGCCACAAACATTAAAGGATGCTATCAGCTTTGCACGAATGAAGGATGATCAGCTCCTGAGACAGAGGAAGTTCATACGTCCCGCACCACCGGTACGAGCTTCTCTAGCCCTTTCACCATCAACAACACATGTGGCACCGATAAGACGTTTGAGCTGGGATGAAATGCAACGGAGACGACTTCAAGGATTATGTTTTAATTGTAATGAATGTTTCACAGCAGAGCATAGATGTCAGGGAGCAAAATTGCTAATGCTAGAAGGCCATGATGAAGATGATGAAGCTGTCTGTGACAACATCCACGACAAACATCATGCTGCAGAGCACCTTGAGGAATTTATGGAACCTGAGATTACGTTACATGCATTAACAGGATGGACTGCACCCAAAACCATGCGAGTAACAACCAAAATTGGTTCTCATGCCATCTTCACACTAATTGACAGTGGGTCCACACATAACTTCATCAGTGAGCAAATGGCAAACTTACTGCGTCTACCAGTGGTATCTACTAAGGCGTTCACAATACGGGTAGCAAATGGGAAGAATCTCAAGTGTCAAGAAAAGTTCAACGAGGTTCAGGTAGACCTACAAGACTCTATTTTTTCCTTAACACTATATTCTCTACCAATCACAGGGCTGGATTTAGTGCTGGGAATTCAATGGCTGGAGTTACTCGGGTCTGTGGTTTGCAACTGGAAACAGTTAACCATGAAATTCTTTTGGGAAAATAAAGTCGGACGGTTGGAAAGGATAGACGACCATGAGATTCAAGTAGCTACATTTAAAGAAATCTCAAAAGATGTTTGTTCCAGTGGTGCCATATATGCCTTTTGTTTACAGATCACTATGCAGGATACACAGGGTGGCATTCAACCCAGCATGCAAGGAGTGTTACACGAATTTTCTGATGTCTTTATGGAGCCTTCCAGTTTACCACCTTCCAGACAGATTGACCACAGTATTCCTTTGAAGGAAGGCACTGCACCGGTGAATGTACGTCCATATCGCTATGCTCATTATCAGAAGGAGGAGATTGAGAAACAAGTCCAAGAAATGCTAAACTCCGGACTTGTTCAACCTAGCACTAGTCATTTCTCATCACCGGTCATCTTGGTTAAGAAGAAGGATGGTAACTGTCGCTTTTGCACAGACTATCGTGCACTCAACGCTGCCACAATTAAAGATAGGTTTCCAATTCCCACTGTTGAAGACATGTTGGATGAACTCTATGGTGCATCCTACTTTACCAAGCTTGATTTACGGGCTGGTTACCATCAAGTCAGAGTAAGTCCTCCTGATATACCAAAAACTGCATTCAGAACACATAATGGACATTATGAGTACTTGGTTATGCCTTTTGGCTTATGCAATGCGCCATCTACATTCCAAGCTATTATGAATTCAATCTTTCGTCCACATCTTAGAAAATTCATCTTGGTTTTCTTTGATGATATCTTGGTTTATAGTAATACATGGGAACATCATTTAGAACATGTCCAGCAAACCTTGTCCATACTACGACAACACCAATTCTTTGTCAAGCGGAGTAAATGTGCTTTTGGGCAACAGGAGCTGGAATATTTGGGACACATAGTCACAAATCATGGAGTGAAAGTAGATGTCAGAAAGGTAGAAGCAATGGTGGCATGGCCACGCCCTACTAATATTTCTGCTTTACGTGGATTTTTGGGTTTAACAGGTTATTATCGCAAGTTTGTCAACCAATATGGTGTTCTTGCTCGGCCTCTCACCAACCTCCTCAAAAAAGGCCAGTATGTTTGGGTGATAAGGCGGAGTCTGCGTTCATTGCACTCAAGCATGCCATGACCACTACTCCTACACTCGCCATGCCCAATTTCAACGAATCATTTACTATTGAGAATGATGCTTCTGGTGAAGGCATTGGTGTTGTGTTGTCGCAACAAGGTAAACCAGTGGCATTCATGAGCATGGCACTTGGTGTCACTAAACTATCTTGGTCTACATACGCCAAAGAAATGTTGGCTATCATTGAGGCTATCCGTTTATGGCGTCCTTACCTTCTGGGTAAGAAATTTTTTATTCAAATTGATCACCGCAGCCTTGAGTATCTCTTGGAGCAGCGAATCGTCACACCAGAACAACAAAAGTGGGTCGCCAAACTTCTAGGCTACGACTACGAAATATTATACCGCCTAGGGCGTGAAAATTTTGCAGCAGATGCACTGTCCAGGAAACCCGGCAGTCCCGTTCTTAACCATCTATTTATTCCACAGGTTAGTCTATGGGAAGATATCAAACACGCCGCAACAACTGATCACTATATCCAGACGAAAGGTCGTTTGGCCAATGAACAACCTGAAGGACAGTATAAGTGGCGTCATAGGCTGCTCTTCTACAAAGGAAAAGTTGTTGTTCCTGCTGATAACTCCTTACGCACTCGTTTACTCCACGAAATGCATGACACCAAAACAGGTGGGCATTCTGGCATCTTACGCACATTCAAGAAATTGAGCCAACAGTTCTACTGGCCTGGGATGCATCGATCAGTGGACGAGTATATTAAAGGATGTGAAGTTTGCTAGAAGATCAAGACTGAAACAATGGCTCCTGCCAGCCTTCTACAGCCTTTACCTGTTCCTTGCCAGGTGTGGGATGATATTTCATTGGAATTTATTGAGGGACTACCCACGTCTCAAGGCAAAGATGCAATTATGGTGGTTGTTGACAGGTTCAGCAAATCAACTCATTTTCTTCCATTAACTCATCCTTTTACTGCTAAAACGGTGGCTGACAAGTTTGTAGAGGGAATTATCAAGCTTCACGGCATGCCCATTTCTATTATCAGTGACCGCGATCCCATTTTTGTTAGTAAATTCTGGCAAGAATTCTTCAAGTTGTCGGGCACCAAATTGAAGCTTAGTTCTGCGTACCATCCACAAACTGACGGACAGACGGAGGTAGTTAACCGTTGTGTGGAGCAGTATCTACGTTGTTTTGTTCATTAATGGCCCCGCAAGTGGACCAGTTATCTTCCATGGGCCAAATATTGGTATAATACCATGTACCATATTTCTGCTGGCATGACCCCATTCCAGGCGTTGTATGGTTGTCTACCCCCATCCATTCCATTGTACACTGAAGGCCTCTCGGCTATACATGAAGTTGATCAACATTTGTTACATCGCGATGCCTTGCTTAAACAACTCAAGACCAACTTAGAAGTTTCAGTTAATCGTATGAAGCAAATGGCAGATCGCAAATGTAGGGATGTTTCGTTTGAGGTTGGCAGTTTGGTTTTACTCAAGTTACATCCTTATCGCTAGCAAACGGCTTTCAAACGTGTCCATCAAAAGCTAGCCAGTCGTTATTATGGTCCTTACTTGGTTCTGGAAAAATGTGGGCCTGTCGCTTACAAGTTACAACTACCTGCTCACTCGCGGATCCATCCCGTTTTTCATGTGTCTTTGTTGAAACCTTTCCATACCACTGCAGGGCAAACTGCTCCCCATCAGACCGAGTTACCACCAGTCGCTGATGACGGAGTGGTAATTTTAGAGCCTCAGACGATTTTGGATACTCGTTGGATCAAACATGGGGGCCACCTTGTTGAGGAGAGCTTGGTTCACTGGAAAAATCTTTCCACTGATGATGCCACTTGGGAGCCGACTGACCAGTTGCTCGCTAAATTCTCGCCTACCATCCTTGAGGACAAAGATATTCTTCCTGGGGGAAGTAATGATAGGCCACGACGTTCAACTCGTGGCCTCAAACCAAATCTCAAATATCTGTAAGTGTGTATGTCCCATGCACTGTAAACGTGCAATCGTGCGGGCAGGTGGTTGCATGCAATCATGCGGGCAGACGGTTGCATTGCATGTCCCATGCACTGCAAACGTGCAATCGTGCGGGCAGGTGGTTGCATGCAATCATGCGGGCAGACGGTTGCATTGCATGTCCCATGCACTCATGCTAACAGGGAGATAGTGCATGCGGGCGGGCAGTTAGAAGACGTGCATCGGGCAGTATGGGAGGGTCTCTTTCCATTATGATTTATTTGTATTTCTGTTAGTCGTGTGTGCTTTTATTCGGTCGACTTGTAAATACGTGTTGTTAATTGGCTTTGCTATTTAAGCAGCCAAGTTTTATTAATGAAGTAATAAATATTTTATGCAAATTGTAGTTTATTCACCCTAAGAGAAAACACCACTCACAGTAATTATTGGGCCTAACATAAATTTTCTAATTTTGGACTCTCTTTTCTGCCATTAAAGTATGTTAAAAATGTTGTGTTTTGGAGTTGCTACTATATTTTTCTACGTTGTATTTTGCAACTACTTGTTTGACTTTTCTAGCTGCGTTCATAGGCTACTATGTTGCTGATGTTGTGTGGTGCAATTGCAAGAGGTTCTTGCAACTACGAGAGGCTATCGTTGCATCTGGTTACTGCCAAAAACGTCGCCGCGTTTGCTACCATCAAAAGGAAAAAGGCTACTATGTTTAAAAACACTAAATCACGCAAGTATTTGACCTCCCAAGTTTTTATTAATGGATTCAATATTTTTTAAAATTTTTAAATATATTTGCTCTCATATTTATTTATAAAAAAATTACAACATCTAATTATCATAATCTAATAATAAAGATTCTAACTAATTAAATAAGTTTTATGTATACAAATCTTTTCTAATTAAGAATACCTACTTAAACTAAGATTTTAACTATTATATGAAGAATTTAAAAGTGAAAAAAATCAAAAAATTAATTAAATTAAAAAAATAAAAAAAATAAATCAGAAAATAAAACCGAATTAACTGAAAAATCCAAAAAACATTTGATTTGAATTAGTTTTAGTTTTAATAATATAAAATCGATTCAACCAAACTAAATAAAACCGGTTTAATCACCTCTGAAAGAAGAAAACAAAAGTATAAATATGAACTTTTCTTCTAACCCTAGAGACCAAATCAAACCCAACCGGTTCCTCCCCCAATTTTTCTCTGAATCTCAGCGTCTCCACTTCTCTGGTTTCTATCTTCTCGTCTTCTCCAGGAACTCTACAATTCTCAGCTACATTCGACAGCGGATTTAAGTGAGAAACTTGATAAAACTGAGGTGGTTAACTTTTTCGGTCGTCAACACGTAGACCTTCTTCATTCTGCTTTGCTGCTTCCACCAGCAAGATCTGAGTTTATTATTCTCTTCCTTGAAAATTCAAAAAAAGCTCGAGGAAACTAAAAAATCATTAGTAGATCTCGAAGAAAAACACAGACAAGCGAACATGACTACAAAGCAGACGGGATTTTTTATATCTAATCTCCTCAAATCTGGTGAGGCATCTTGTACTCGAGTTTTCCTTTCTATTGTTTGAATGCAATTAGTAAATCTGTATTGTTGGAGAGAAGTGGTGTAAAAGAATTTTTGGATATCCTTGATGAAAGATATGATTCCATTCTTTGCTCTGGTTTCATTACTCAGTAGTTTATGTCAAATCAACACGTATATGGTCGGTTTTCCTGGTTTTTTACTTTAATTAACCGAACCAAACCAAAATTAACCGGAAGTAGTTTCAGTTTAATTTTTTAAAAAAATTAGCTCGGTTATTTATTTTTTTTATTAAAAACTAAAAGGAAAAAATGATAATTCCTATCTAAATCTAACAACTATGAACCCTTAATGTAAAAAATAAATTTTAAAACATAAAAAAATATTATTTTTATACCTTTAAAAGAAAAATTAAATAACATTTTGAAAAATATTAGAAAACTAATACCCTCGCTGCTTTATGTTTTTTTCAATCATAATAATTGAATGTTAGAAGAGAGACACAAATTTCTTCATCAAATTTTCTATATATACATATAAAAACTCAAAACAGAAGAAAACTATCAATCAACAACCAACGTCTGGCCTATCATGTTGTAGAAAGACGACAGATCGGACAACTTTTCTACAGAAGTGTTTCCCATCTTGTCAAAATTCCCCTCCCCTCGTTCATCTTCAGTTTTCCCATGTAAGAGCCTGCTTTCCTCATTGTTACACCCACCTGCTTCAATCTATTCTCTTGTTGCAGGCTCAAAGCTGTGTCCGACTGTTTAAATAACATGATAATTAACGACATAAGATCAGAAACCTGAAAAAAACCAAAACTTTTAACACACTGAAATGTTATGTATGGAAGTTGGGACAGTAATCAATCTGAAGAAATTCCTCTCCAACTAGTATTTCTGATTCTTTTGATGGATTCATTCCTTTGCCAGTAGTGTATATATCTTTCGAAAGTGAGAAACGTCTAATTAATAACTTTCCTGTTCTTCTCTAGTTTTGCTTGATCTAGCTTTAGAGGATTCGGTACAGATGTACTATTAAGCTTCTTCTGATAGGTATATATCAGCCACCGCGAATTCCTGCATAATAGTTTTATGTTAGTCCAGAAACATATCAACCATAAATTGTTTCATCAAAACAACACCAACAAAGAAAAAAAATACTGAATCACAAACTCATTTATTGTATAACACTTTGAATTTACTACTCACGGATTTTAAGTTAAAAGGATAAGGAAATCTCTACAGCTAGTAGGAATGGGGTGTGTTAGTGGAAGAACTGCTTCCCAATAATTGATCACTCATTGAGTCTGCTGAAAGTTGAAGTGGGGAAGAAGCATGCTTCAATAGCCCAACATCATCCTCACTAAAATCCAATACATCTGCCTTTTCTGCTCCATAATTTTCATTCTCAATTCTTTTCAATATCTCCAACACTTCTTCCATAGTTGGCCTCATTTCCCTCTGTTGTTGCAGACACCGGAAAGCTAATTCTGCAACTGATGTTACCATCCTCCTCACTACGAAATCCTTATCAAATCCAAGAAATGGATCAACCAACTCATTCAAAGCATGATTTTGGATTTTGTTGACTGCCATGTTGGACAGATTAATATCGTGCCGACGCCTATTGGTGTCCACTGCTTGTAAAGCTGATATCAGCTCAATCAAGACTACGCCAAAGCTGTAAACATCACTCTTGTCCGTGAGTTGGTAGCATTGATAATACTCCGGATCAACATATCCAGGTGTTCCTTGTGGAGCAGTCGTTAAATGAGTGACATTAGTTGGGAACAATCGGGACAAACCAAAATCAGCCACTTTGACACAGAAGTCATTGTCTAGGAGAATGTTATTGGTTTTTACATCTCGATGTATGACATCTGATGCATGGAGGTACACCAGCGCACTGGCTGTCTCTATGGCAATGCTTAGCCGAACAGGCAAAGTGAGCAAACCAGAGCTTGATTGTCTTCCATGAAGATGATCAGCAACAGTTCCATTAGGAATGTATTCATAAACGAGTAGAAGCTCTCGGCTGTGCCTCGAGGTACATCCGTGAAGTTTCACCAGATTCCGGTGTCGTAAATGAGCTAGGATCTCAATTTCATTCATAAACTGCTCAGTACGTTTCATGTTGTTCTCATATAGGCGCTTGACGGCAACCTCATGCCCATCCCTGAGTACACCTGATAAAACAAGCAATAGAAATAGAAATAGAAATTTAGAAAGAGTCAACAAAGCAGTTAATGGATGCAAGTTCCTATACTGCAAAATGAAATCATTTCATCTTCTAACCATAATAAACAGTGCCAAATCCTCCATCTCCAAGTTCTCTTGAAGAATCAAAAAAGTTAGTTGCTTCCTCAAGTTCATCATAGCTGAAAACCCGAACTCCAAAGTAGGTACTACCCTTATCAATGTCAGACTTTAAGGAGGTTAGAGAAGGGGTGGTTCGAGAGAGAGTAGTTGAGGTAGCAAGGCCTTTGCTTGAAGGAGTTGCTATAGGAAGTTCTTCGGTTTTCTCTAAGGCAGCTTTTCTTCTCTTCCGTTGTATAAAGGCCATGATCCAGCATCCCACAAAGGCACCAACAACAGCACCTGCTGAGCTAAGTCCTGAAAATGAAAATAAATAAATAAACCAAAATGCTCAGCCTGTATTTTTGGTGTTGATTTTATAATGTGTATGTAGCAGAATTATACCAATTTCGAGTGGACGGTTTCCGGACGACTTCTCTGCAAAAAAATCATGAAATCCAGAAACATCAATGACCACATTGAAACAAGTTTTCGGTAGGCAGTAGACACTTAGTAAGCATGATCAATTGGACTGAACTTGAAACATGATAGTGGTTATCTCAATTATTATTTGTTGAACACAAAATAATTCATGTCTTCATTCAGATTATAATTATAGACATACAAGCTATTGTCCTAAGGAAACTCGAACATTAAGGGAAGCAGGTTCTCCCTTGCGAAAATCACAGAGAGGCATTGCAAAAAAACAGAGAAAACAGGGGAATCAAACTATGAGTAAATGAATTGTTCAATTTTCTCTATCACTATACACAACTAATAAAGAAATAAGTATCAATGGCTGCAAAAAAAAAAAAACTCCCAGAGATTAACTTGGATTTAATTAACATCTCATGAACAAGATGTGGATCATATTATGTATTCAAACTATCACCACATAGAGCCCCAACTTTCTTAGGGTCATAGTCAACACAAGACTGAAGAAAAAAAGCCTAATTTCGATCTTTGAACCTCTTAACAAATAACCTCGAATTGCTACAATTAATTATTCATTAACACTAAACCATAACCAGTGGACTTGTAAGCCTCTGAAAGTAGTTCAAACATCGATTCATGAAATTATTGAAACATTTGCTTAGAAATTATCAAAGACGAAAATATGACAGGGTAAAACCTGACCTGACTCAAATATGCAGTAGAAGTTACAAATATCTGAAACATAATTTTGTTCCTTGATTACTTAGAAGAGTAGGATGGCTAGTTGCATTTCACTAAACAAGAAACCTGGACTAGTTGAAGCAGGAACCTGGACAAATATCAGTTCACTAAATGAGGAACCTGGACTGGTGGGAATGGAGAGTATTTAGCAATTCTAAATTAACGGAGAGTAATTTCATTAGACAGTCTCTTGCTCCTGCTACTGCTAAAGAAATAATATATCTTGACACATACTAGGTTGGGAATACTATAAGGATTGCTCCTTGTGATAAAGGGCTACCTATATCTTCATGTTATAAAGTCTTTGTCAGTTAATCGAAGTCTTTGTTTCCTTGATATACTGGAATTAAATGGTCGAGGAAGGTGTTCTCTTCAGGATCATGGAGCTTTGAACAATTCCTAATAGCTAGCTAGGTTCCTCCCTCTACTCACAGGAACGATTCACACCTGTTTCTTTTACCAGAGGTCCTCCTACATCACCTAGCCTGGAGGGCATTTCTTAGATTTCAGCTATCTCTATCTATCCAATCAGGGCATCAAGAAAGAAAAGAGGACATACTTGTTGATTGACTAGGTGCCTGTGGTGATGCTGAGCAGTCAAAATCTTGAGGTTGATCCGCACAGTAACAAGTGAATGCTGTGGTGGTCTGGTTGTACCCACACAGACCACCAGAAGATTTGCATGTATCACATAATGAATCATTTGCACTCCACGCCAACTCAAAACCTTGATTAATAGCTCCAAGCAACTGTGCTACAGTTGGACTGACTAGAATTGGCTCAATAGCTGATTGAAGGGCAGGAACTTGAACACTATTGTTGCATGTTGTCAGGTAGCTGATTAAGCTTG
>Ga0307509_10008055_pt1 | contig 13532 bp, 20 predicted proteins | sample 10_EM_MG_FD_202245 | JGI IMG/M metagenome (GOLD analysis project Ga0307509, IMG submission 202245) | Populus trichocarpa ectomycorrhiza microbial communities from riparian zone in the Pacific Northwest, United States - 10_EM | ecosystem: Host-associated > Plants > Roots > Unclassified | place...
CAACCCCTTCAGACTCGCCTCACTCCAGAACAACTCCGGCACATCGAGAACGTTGGACATAAGGTTCACGTCCCTCCTCAGTTTGAAAAGCTTCCCTGAAACACGGTGAGCATGCTTGCGATTCCCATTGCTGGAACTTGTGAACTCACCCGTCATCTTCAGGGCCTGCATACGTCTCAACTTCAATCCTCCTTCCATGGCCATTCGCTTGGGAATAGAGCGGATTTCTGGATTTGACAAGATCCGCGCGCTCAGCGTTTCGTAATATGATAACAGTGTTGACTGGGCAAGGGCATGTGAAACGGCAACCTTCAACAGATGTGAATGTGTCTTGAACGCTGCGGTAATGACGTCAGAAACATGAGGGAACCACTTCACCGTGAAGGGCGTGCGTGCTAACGGTACTCACTGAAGAAATCATTGTAGATTCTGGGGTACGCGATAAGGGGGTCGTGGACGAAATGGCATTCTTCCACTTCCCAATCATCTTCCGTCATCTTGCGCTTCATCACACCGGCTCTCTCGACATCCTCGAGGATCCCAATCTCCTGGTTTTCGGCAAAACCAAAGAACACAGCCACGCCGTACGAAAAGAACACGGCCTCGGCCACGTTCGAGTAGTCAACCGGTGGTTCGGCTTTTTGTTTTCGCTTCTTTCTTTTGGTCAAGTTGCGGGGTCGGGGGGTCCTCGGGGGAGTGTGGGCATCGTCGTGGTGTTCGCGGGGTTGATGAATTTGGGGTGAGTCCTCGTATGATACCGATATTAGGGGTGTGTGATCGGGGGAGCCGTTTCCAGTCATGTATCCATCCAGTTGCCTCTGCTCAACGGAATTGGATGTGAAGTATGTCCCCTGGTAACCCAGCTCCTCCGCCTCGGACAGTTGGTACATGGGATCTGTGTCGCTGGAAGAGGTCGCGAATGTAGAGGAACGTAGGTTCGTGTGGAGGCTGTATCCCGGCAACAGGGGGAGGTGATACATCTAATCGAGCATTAAGCGGGCCTAGACGCGAACCACAAAAAGATCATGATGACTTACAGTGTAAAGTGCGTCATCGAACACCCTCGGAACCACGTTATGTTCCCTACGTAAGAAGCTCGCCAGCAGCTTCATGTTGAAGCCCTGGGCCACGCAGTAAGCGGTCAACCGCCTGAAGCCCGCTCTCTTCCTCTGTTCCTTGCTCATCCTCTCCCCTTCATTCTTGCGTTCCTGGATGATACCGGCATCCGTCTCGTATCCATGGGGTCCGTCCTCTTCAGGGGGTAGCTTGGTTTGGGGGTCGGACGGTAGAACAACGAGTTTCTGCGATGTCTTCGAAGTCCTCAGGTTCTTGGCCGCGCCGGGCAAGGGCTTCAATACAGACACAGGCGGTTTATTCGCGACTGATGGCGTCTGTTGGATTGAGGAGGATGCAGAGAGGAGGGATGGGCGTTTGCTCCGTGGCTGGATCATCGCGGCGGCGACAGAACATTCCTGATCGAGATCGACGAATCATGGGGCGAATTCCGAAGAGCATGATAAGCATTGGATACGCATGGATTCCTATAGGATAATGCTATGTACACATCTACGTTCTCCCTCACCTGGCTGGTTAAAACGTTACATTCATGACCGTTTCTTCCTGGTGGTCGTTCTCGTCCCGGTTGCAGAAGCGGTTGAAACCCGGGTGCTTCGCCTCGTCTTCGCCTTTTGTGGAGAGAGGGGTTCGGGAGAAGGAGAGCCCCGAGATGACGCCGTCGATAGCCTGGACGACCTTCGCACCACCTTTTCTTCCTGTACGTGACCCTGTTTCTTCGCCGGCGTTCTTGCCTTTCGCTGGGTGCGGCGAGCCGGGGTGGTTGGGGGTAAAGGCGCTACATCATCCTCATCCTCGCCCTCCGTATCACCATAGAACAGTGATCCTGGGATCGGCTGTTCTAGCTCAGGCGTCGGCTTCTTTCCCGCAGAAGTTTGGGTGTGGGTGGTTGATTTCCGTCGGGGCGGCGGCGATGGGGATTTGCGAGGCTGCCGTTGTCGACTGGTAGATATTGAGAATAAGTCTCCGTTCTGCGAAGGAGGCTCTGGTTCTTCTGGCTCCTCATCTGACTCGGGTGCGAATGCCCCAGGTGGCAGCCTCGAGGAAGTGGTCTGTGATTGAACCATGGAAGGCCCCTCGGGCTTTGAGGTATTTGAGAAGCCGTTTGTTGAGCTCGTGCCAAAGACCGAGAAGGAGAATGGGGCTGAGGTTTCTTCCGTCGTCTGTGTGGGCTCTTCGTCAGCTGTGCGATCCCCCTCATAATCCAGCATCATCTGGATGTCTCGCGCGCTGTCTTCGAAACTATGTTCCAGGGGCGGTGAGGGAGTAGGGGAATATTCAGGAGTCTCCCCCCTGTTGACCACGGGGGGATTACCGTCGGAGAGTTGCGGGTTGTAGAATGCGTTTGGTCGCTGGTTCGCGCTCGCCTTCAGCTGGAACGACGGTGGTTCTGGCACGGGTTTCTGGCTCACGCGGAAGCCGTTGGTCGATGCGAGGAGCCCCGAGTCCACAAGCGAGGGCGCAGGGATCGAGCTGTCCATAGCGGATACGGAAATCGCGAGGGGTTGCGGTGGGGGTTGGTTAGTAGCCACTGGTGGGAATAGATTGCGTGAAGTCGATGCTGAGGTTTCGGAGACGGGGCGGGAAGGGACTACGCCACCAAACAGGGGTGCTTTCGCTCTCTTTGACGCTGGGGTTTTGAGGGGATTGTAGGAGGCAGGTCTTGGCGCCGGTAGGGGAATTTGTTCCCAAGACGTGCTCAGATCGTTGATGCTGGTATTTCCTACGTTGGTCCACGAGTTGGAAAGCCCGGCACTTGATGTTGATGCAGACAAATTGGTGCTGTCCCTCCGTTGGCTGGACTGACTTAGCTCAGCCTCCAACAATTGCTTCTCGACCGCAGGCATGACGGCTAACACCTCATCCATCATCTGCCTCCGCTCTTTCTGTCGTTGGTCTGCGTGGGGGCCTGGGGATGCAAACTGGCGGTCGAGTTTTACGGCTGCAGCAAATTGACCGCTATGGATGAGGCGTGTACAAACGAGGTCGTGGATCACGGGTATTGTGGGGGTGGGGATTTCGGGTGGTGGATTCAGAGCGTAGTCGTGGATAAATGACTGTTCGTACGCCGAGAATGGGTATGCGACAAGGATCTTGAGCGGAACAGGGCGAGGTTTAGCTAGTTTCGTTGGTCAGACAGGCCGCGTAGTTTTAATGCCAGGCTCTTACGAGAGAGGGTCCAGTTGAGCAGCTTGCGGAGGACTCGCGGTCGTGTTTCGTCATTCTCTGAGAAACTCCTCTGGTATTGCCAGGCCTCGAGGAAAAACGATTCCGCGAGAGACAGCGCGTAAATGTCAATGTCGTCGGGTTCTGTTAAGAGGGGCTTGCACGTTCGAACGTATTTGACAATGAGGGGGGTCGGATTGTCGGAAAGTGAGATGACTTCGATTATCTTGCTCACGTAGCCTCGGTCGAGCCGTGCGTCGGAGAGAATGGAGACAGCTCTCTGTGGTAAAACGCGCTTTCAGAACAACACGCTCCAGTTCGAGTGCGATCACATACCTCAACGTTCCACCCCGTGTCGAGGTGCCAGTAGGCGTCGCAGAGAGCACAGAATTGTGGAGAGATACAACGGTCGTCTGCGAACCTGACCTCCCTCCCATCTTGATGCCACTTGAGAAGGAAATAAACCAAAGAATCCTTCTTCAGTCGGTCGTAACTTGAGCTCTCGATCACGTGTAGGAGGTTCGAGAGAGATGGGATGTCCGTCGGAGGGTAGAGGGTTGCTGGCTCCCGGATGCCGCCCGACAAGAGCAGTGTGTCGAAGAACAAGAGGTCGGAGAGAAGACTGCGCCTACTCTCGATGGTGTGGGGGATTGCATCGCGCCAAGCGAACGTCTGGGGTTCGAGGTCGAAATAGTTGAGGAAACCTACGTTAACCTCGGACGTCGCGTCGTCCTAAAGAGCGAAATCAGCGACACGAGAAACCGAGGAGAGGTTCAGAGGTTGGACTGACCGCCTGCATCGTTTTGCCACTGAGTGCCAGGTGGGACTCGGAGTAAACAAAAGTCTTCGGTGTTAGCCGACAAACGACACCTGTCTCGGACTCTCTTCATCCACTTCACCCTTGCTTGCACCGAGCACACTCCTTGCTGTCGAACACGACGGCGGGCGCACGAGCACCAGGGCTTTGACAAACCTGCCCTCTTACGCTCTTGGCTCTCTAGATGAAGCGCTCTCAATGGACAGCGCCCCCCACGCGCCGCGAGTTCACCCTCCTGCTATGCGCGTTCACCATTTTCATCGTCTTCTACAATCTTAATCCCTCACTACACGTTATCGGCCTCACACCTGGCGCTTCTCTCAAAAAACTCGGTCTCGGTTCAGACCCTGGTTTCAACGCGGATGGTCGAAGACCGGAATCTTTCAGAGACGACGCGGAGGATCTGATCTTTGGGGACTGGGACTGGGTGGAGGGTCAGGTGGCTGGGTTGCCTGGGAAATCCCAGAAGGACAGGGCTACTGCTCAGAGACAGAAGTCCTTCCATTACAGTCCTCCCAGTGCGAACAGCCAACAGGTGGAATGGGCCAAGAAGCACCCAAGCAGTGTCCTCGTCAAGCATATACCGGGTTGGTAGTTCCTCCGCATTAATTCCTTGATTATTTACCGAGGCCGCTGTTCGCCCTCATAGGGTACAGCATCATTGATTCCTTGATTCTGTTCAACGGCACGTTGCACATCGTTACCGACCCCCTTGGACGATGGCCGTCCCTCGACGAGATCTCAGCGGTGGCACCGTTAGAGGAGGAACTCTATAAGAACCAACTCCGGTTCGTCTCTCCAGAGGAGGCGGGGACGCTGATCCCTCCACTTGCTGGGAGGTGATTTCCTTCGTTTGGGTATCAAACATTCCGTCGCTCATCATTTTATAGTATCGACGGAGTAACCCTTTTATCACTCGACGAAGTGAAAGGTAGGCCGCCGTCCCGAGGGCTTTTGACCGCGATGAATGCTCACACGTCACCCATCAGATCAAGACCCACGTACCGTGATCTCCCTCCTGAGGGCGTACAGTAGTCTCGACGCTAATGTAACCTCAGATGGGGCTACTACACTCGCGCTCCCCTCCAGGATCGCCTACCCTCGGATAACCTACTTCTCTGACCCACAACCGCTCGTAGTAGAAGGCGGGTCCGACGAACTCATTCCACGGACCCGCACTGAATTCGGCCTCCCACACACTCTGACGAAGTCACTTCTACCTTCCACCGGGATCCTGTATTACCGAGATTGGCTGGACCTTCACGAAAGCGAGATCCCTTACGTGCTGGAGCGTGTCGTCATTGCGGACCGTGGGGCTGCCACAAGGGCGTCCGCAGGAGACGGTCTCCCCTACTGGTCGGCCCCCTTCAAGGACTTTACGGCCCCAAAGGATTGGTGGGAACCCGCGCGCTCTGGGTTATCTCGCGTAATGCGGGTGGCCGAGAATTCCAACGAAGCCGTCGTCACGTACATCAGCCGACAGGAGGTCGAGTCTGGCCCGACACTGAGACCAGGAGATCACGATGTACTCGTGAAGGAGCTGGAAAAGCTGGCTCGTGACACCAAATGCACTGTCAAGATCATCCCACACTCAGCCCCGTGGCAAGACAAGCTCTCCGCTATACTCAGGTCGACGGTGTGCTCCCTTTCCCCCTCCTTACGATATCGCACATCTTATGCACATGCCCCGTTTTAGGTTGTGCTGGGAGTTTATGGAGAACACCTATTTGACAGCATCTACATGAAACATTCACACCGTTCCACGGTTATGGAGTTTTGGCCAGCCGGGACGTTCACCCGCGATGTGGAACTCCCCGCAACTTCTACTGGGCTGAATTATATTGCCTGGTGGTCAGACAAGTAAATCCCCACTGCTAAAGACGCTGACTCGGTGCTGACCTGACGTATCTCCAGGAAACACTCCGATTCTTCCCTACCACCGACGATCCGCCCAGCGGACGCAAGCACGTTCCGTCAAAGCGTACTCATCGATGGCAGAGCCATCGCGCAATCTATCCGGGAGCTTCTTTCTGTGAGATAAACGCTGGCTTTACCTAGACCTAGACTTGTTGGTGAAGGATGTGTCATTTTATGCTTTTCCTTCCCCTTTCGCTGTCGCATGGACCCCTTTTTGCATGGACGTTGTGAATACTCACACTGATTAACTTAAGCCGACACACGTAGAGTACAGTCAATACAGCCACTTAGGCACACCATAACATCCCACACTAATAAAGGCTCATCGTTACCTCGCCGTTGTCTGTTGTCCGCTTGCCTTCTCCTGCAGACGGTCTGTCAGGGAGGCGTCTGCTGCGTTGGCGGCGGGGATCTCTAATTTACTGCGGCCTTCTTTTCTCGGTGTCCGGGTGTCTCCTTTGAAGCCGATAAAATATAATCGCGTCACTTCGCCTCCAACAGCCTCGCTCTGGCGCGAACTTCTAAGGCGGTCATTCTGCGAGTTTAGGAGAGGGTACTCACGAAGAAGACCGAGAGCGAGTGGATGTTGGCAAACGCTGGGGTATTCAAGGGATATTCGATGACACCCACTTCGCCCTCTTGCAGGGTGAAGTTTAGTTGGGGCTTTGTCACTTCTGCGTCCTCAAAGTCAACGATCGTGGCGTGATTGGCGTAGATTCGCAGATGGCGTGGGGCCAACTCTCCTCGACCTACGGAAGAACAGCGATCAGCCACTGGCGGGAACGCTGGTGCTGGGCAGGAGTGTACCGAGTTTAAGAGAGATAGATCTCAGGCGAACGTTCTGAGTAAACGGTATGTGTATGACCACCTGGGGCGTCGTTCCTCTCAGGATACAAGCAAGGGGGTGTGAGGGGTAGAATCCACTCACCTGGTCATCGACGTTCGAGTCGGCATACTTTGCAGTATCCTCTCTCTCATCCCAAGGTTTGATGATCGCTTTCGCGTCCTCCGGTACGGTGAGGTTCAACCCATGGACGCTTCACAAGCAAAATACCCAGAAGCTGCGAGTTCATTATCGCGGAGTTCTCTAAGATCACTCTAGAACCCCTCACTTGTGCTTATCGATCACCCCGTAGAGGTTACTGGTGTCCGAGCCTAAATTCCCGGGGTTGCTCTGTTCTGAGGCAGACATTCTGCGATAAGAATCGACGGGATAAGGTTATGGATGAAGATATTGAGACGAGAGGACGTGTGTGTAAGCCAGTGGGCTCTTGTGTTGATCAGAGTTTTGCACCTTCCCACGGTTGCAGCGCCAGGCTGGATGGACTTTCCAGATACTCTAGTGAATCCACTCTCGGGACCGATACAATCCCCGTTCCCGAAACCTATAAGTGCTCGTCGAGGATTTTCTGCCCAACTCGCCATCTGTTCTGTCTCCGATATGTCACCTCAGCTTTCCGATTTCAAAGCTCTCGTCTTTGACGTCTATGGGACTCTATGCGTCCGTTGGATCTCTACCCAAGCTTGGTTTCGATCTCATTCCATCGTGTGGTAGGACTGGGAGACAGGGATGTACGATGCCCTACAACCCTTGATATCTCAACTCGACGATAAACCAACTCGGAGCCAAATCCTAACTCAACTTGGAACCATCGAACTGGCACTCCAAGCAGAGCACCCGACGGTGCTCTACTCGGACATTCTCACTCACGCCTACGAGCGCCTCGCTCACCACCTAGAAGGTGAGTCCGTGCCCCCCGAATTCGTGGTCGGGTCCTGAGCACAAGATCAGTCAAAACCTCCACAGAGGAATGCGTCGCATTCGGTCAATCCATCAAAGACTGGCCGGTTTTCCCTGATTCCAGCGACGCCCTCTGCGAACTCTCGAAGCACTACAAACTCGTCGTCCTCTCCAACGTCGATCGGACCTCCTTCGCGTTCACGAGGGAGAAACTCGAGGCGGGCAAATTCACGTTCGACCAAATATGCACCGCGCAGGACGTCGGGTCGTACAAGCCAAACCCTGCCAACTTCGCCTACGCCTTGAATGTAATCAAGGATAGCTACGGGATAGAAAAAGATCAGGTTTTATCGACTGCCCAGGTAGGCCGCCCGTTGTTTGGTACAGTGAAGGAACGATCTCTATCCCATTACAGAGCTTAATGCACGACCACGTTCCTGCACAATCCTTGGGCATGTCATCTTCCTACATAAACCGTGCAGGTGCCTCCGTTGGGTTCGTCGATTCTGTTATCCCCACGTTCGAATTCAAGACTCTGGGGGACATGGCTAAAACAGCTAGAGCGGCCTTTGAGGGATAAACAGGATTGTGTCGTAGCACCTCGCTGCGTGGCAACCATTTTTCTTATCACTCGTCCGGTGTTTCCGCTCATCCGTATCTGATACTGATGATGACCTGGTATTGGACTGTATACAAGTCGATATATATGAGTATTACTGTACGTCTACGTATGCCAATCAAGATTTCACGAACGGCTGTATCTATGGTCGTATGCTATGCGAAGGGTGTGGTGATGGCCGTCATTTGCTTCCAGAAGTCTTGAACAAGACAAGGCCCCCGAGTGCAACGGAGTATCCAAATACTTGAAGAGGGGTGATTTGGGCTCCAAATAGAAGGACGGAGCCGGTGATCAACAAGATGTCCTGGAAGGTATCGAATTGTTAGGGGCAGACGCACGCGGCAATCGGCTAAGCTGACCTTGAAGACACCAGCAAGGGTCAGAACCAACCCACTTCCAGCTCCCACCAGGAACACAGCAGCGATATTAAGCAAGAAAGCGACACAAGCGTTAGAAATCAGAATAAATGGTCCAATACGAGCCAATTCATAGAAGGGTTCAAGCCCCTCGGTGAAAGGGAGAACAAGAGAGTTTATAAGTGCGCAAACCGGTGCATAGTAATGAAGGGAAACAAGAGGGTCCATTTTGAGCCCGTGAAGGAGGAGTTGGATCATGACAAGCCGAGAGGCCTCGAACTGTAAAGATTGAGTAATTCGGCAACACCATGCGAGGGGCGAAATCGCTTACGGCCACGGCGGCGGCTTGGGTGATGAAGCCAATGAGGTTGAAGTGGAGCTCTCCGTGGGAAGCGAGGGCGACACCAGTGGATATCATGAGGACAATGACAGCGAGCTTCTTGCTTGGCTCTTGGATGCGGAATGTCCAAGAAATTAGTAGAATAGCGACGGGGGTGAAGGCCTGGGTGGTTAGTGTCAGTAAGCGCGGTGTCTGGTTGTCGGGGTGAGCGCACCTTGAGCATCTGGATGTAGGCGACACTGAGGTAGAGATAAGCGGTGTTACTCAGGATCAAGCTCGCGCTAAATAGGAGGCCGATGGGGAGGATAGAGCGGACAAACATGTCCTTGGAGATATGAATGTCTTTTGCTCCATCCAGGAGGTGAGTGGTGCGTTGTAAAACGCGGGTGCCGATGGCCTATTGCGAGTCAGACACTTCAAGGGCATCAAGCATTGGGGCTTACGGCAAAGGTGAGATGCCATGTGACAAGAAAGACAGGGTATCGGAAGTTGAGCGTGCTGTACAAGTGGTTGTTGTACAAGATGACCGCGGAGGAGAGAATGATCCAAATGGGTATGATAGCGGCGGCAGAGACCTTCGGTTTTTGTCGGGAAACCTGGGCGGAGACAGGGGATGGCAAATCGTCGCTGGACTCCTTCTGCGCGGACAAGAGCTGATCAGCTGGCTCGACGAATGGCTGCTTTTCGAAATCGCGGTCGGTAGACTGTTGAGCGGACATGGTTGAAAACGAGGAGGAGAAGGAGAAAGGTAGAGAGCGACGGCGCCGACGGGAGAGGGCGGCGGGACGAGAACGTGGAAGAGTCTTGTTAAGTTAGCGGACCCGGGAAACGCGGGAACCCCGTCCGTTTCAAGCTCGTGTAGACTGTTGCCCTGCCACCCTCGTTACAGCCCCGCGGCGTAGATACCGAGCGCTTCGGGTCGGCATCGTCTCGGGTCAGCTGGGCTGGGCTGCCTCATATTCTGAAGAGAGGGGGAGGTCGTAGGGCGGTCTTCCGATTGATACCGCTTTCACTACGGTAGGAATTGCACAAACATGCGGAACAGATTTACTGAGGGGAAGGATCTCCGCGCAATGGAATGCTCAATGCCCAACGCATGACACACCTCTCCGCCTCCATCTGAGACGTGGGGTTCTCGCAGAACCGTCCCTATCCTGTTCCACAGCTTCATGCGTAGTGTCTCCTCATCATTCTCTGCCTATTTAGGAAATTCGCCCGCATCCTGCGACCATCTCCGACAGGTTCCAGGCATTGACGCTAATATTCACCTGCGGTGAGACCTTGGGTCTTGAGGATAGGCGGACGAGCCGGTGAGTGACGCTGCTCGATCACCCAAACTGACCTGCTGAGCCCCACCTTCAAATCACCTGGGCAAGTAACGGCACACATTCCAGGATAAACTGACGATCCCACTCAATGGAAATATTTTCCGCCCCCCGTAGTATTGCTCTTATCTGCTGCCGTTGCATGTGCGTGCACTTGGGTGCCAGCGCGATTGACCTGACGAGATAGGCATTCATCTCCGGGGTTTGGGCCTTCGGTTGCGGGGGCGCCCTGCACTTGACGATTTCGAGCGCGTTCTCCCAGACAACCCTGTCGACCATGCTCAGACCGCACCTGCCGGCTTCCGGAGTGCATAGCGAGGTAACTCGTGGCCTCCCAACTCAACGTCTTGACCCACGCATCCCATCAGATCTGACGTTCGCCCATTTACACCACCGGCCGCCGCGATTACTCCCCTCCGGTGCCAACTTTCGAATTCGGAATGGTCGGTGCGCTTTGAATGCAGCCTCAGGCGCTCAAATTTGAGTACACAAAGCTTTGGGGTTTCTACACGACGCTCTCCCGCTTCCTCCCTCCCTATCTCAGCGCGGACAACGGCTATGGGACGATACCCGTGGGCGGAAGTTCTCCTCTTTGAGGTCCTTCACATAATAGTTTTCTATCCAACACGTCAGCGCGTATATCGAGCGGTCGTCCTCGCCACCACGATCTAGGTCGCAGCGCAGATTTACCTAACGCCAGAGGTCAGTGCCCCACTCAAAGTGACATTCGGCGTGGGCTTTACCATCGCATCCCACTTCGTGTTCACGGCGTACCTCCTATTCGCCGAAGGGTCCTTCCCCGATCACTGGAGGCGTGTTCGAGATGAAGTCAACACGGATACTAATGCAGGCGGCTTGGACAAGCCACCCTCAAACTTCACATTGACAAAGAAACTCTGGTGGATGGTCGACATCGCATACAGTGTGCGTATGATTGGCTGGGTCCAGGAACCACATGCCGCCTCATCCACCACATTCACGCCGAACGTTCCTCTGGAAGACCTTCCTGAAATTCATCGTGAATACCGCCGTCACAGATTTTACGGAGTCCGTGTACGCTCCGAGCCCAGCATTCGACTATCGCCTACACGATCCTACCGATGGTCCAGAAACCTACCTCGCCGCAGTCCCACTCTTGCACCGCGTCCCTTACGTCCTGGCGTTGGGGTGGGGACTGGGATGAGCGCTATGCATAACTTCATGGCTTTGGTGTGCGTCGACCTTGGTTGCTCAAGTCCCACACTGTGGCCGGATATCTGGGGCCGCTGGGGAGAGGCATACACCGTGCGCAAGCTTTTGGGGTTGATGAATATTTCACTCTATCGTCGAATGACCGGTCGAATTTTAGGCAAACGTGGCACCAAAGGGTGCGACCGGTATGAGCTCTCACCCTATTTTTCCGTCGTGCGCTCTTGAGGCTTTTATGTCGATCAGATGTTCACGGGGTTGGGAAGACTCGTCGCGAACAAGTTTTGGGGCTCCCTCGCGGTACCAATCAATCCTCTTACACCCAACTCTATCTCGCCTTCCTCCTCTCGGGGCTTCTCCACTTCGCGGGCGACTTCGCGTTCGAGAGACGGATGGTGTACCCCTCGTTCAAGTTCTGCCTCCTCCAAGCCGTTGTCATCACCTTCGAAGATCCGATCATTCACCTCGCGCGACGCGCTTACTTCGTCGGAGGGAGAACCAATGAACGTTGGGCAGAAACGGTTATGAGGGTTATTGGCCATTGCTGGGTGACTCTGTGGTTCTGTTTGGCGTTGCCGATCTGGGTGGATGAAGCCAATACCGTTGGGTTCTTTAGTTCTGATAGAGGACCCATCACCCAGTTTCTATTAGACGCACGGAAACGATGGGCCTGACGTATATACCGTATAGATCTGTCCACTTGTTTGTACACTGTACGCTCCTAATTGTGAACGACTTCTCGTCTTATGACTCAGCGGCTGGGATGCGGGGCAGCGGGTAGGTCCGATCATCTGCCCGGTTCGGAAAACACCAGCGCCACCTGCATCCTGCGACCGCGACACCTCCGGGGGCCTTCAGACACCGACGCCAATACTCGTCGGCAGTAAGGTCTTGAGGATAGACGGACGACCAGACGACGAACCACTGTGGGTTGCGTTCCTTTATGTCAGATCTCGCTTGATACTCATGCGAAACCCCGCCATCTTTTAATTTTCCCCAGTCTGTTGTTCTGAGATCATCTATGTCCAGTCTCCAGGGCTACGTCGACCGTATGTAGTTCACGGCGACCCTATACGCGTCCTGACCTCCCCGCTTGTTAGGTCGAGTTCTGGTTATTCTCCAGGATGGGCGTGTCATAGTGGTGGGCCACCCCAATATCCACGCCAATCATCGATCGATTGACAATCCGTACCGCAGGGAACCTTGGCCGGGTACGACCAAAAGTCGAACGTCGTACTCTCCGACTCCAAAGAGCGAGTATACAGTGTTGACGAAGCAGTCGAAGAGATCCCTCTGGGGCTCTATCTTGTGAAGGGTGACCAAATGTAAGTCCTGCGAAGACTCTGGCGTTTTGGCTGGCCTAACACGTTTCGGAAAGTGTGCTTATCGGCGAATTGGATCCGGAGAAGGACGAGTCCACGGACCTGTCCACCATTCGCGCTGAACCGCTACCGGCCATCCGATATTAGCCAATTCAGCAGACCGCGCCCCCTAACACGACGCGATGGAACGGAAAGCCACGTGGTACTCTCAAGGCAAAACGTGCACCTACCGTCTCGCCGGGTTTTCTTGCGCAAGCAGACACGAATAGGTGGTCAGGCACGCCACGAGGGGGGATGTATTACGACTTCGCTGCCTTCTCTAATCTATTCAGCAATACACCGACAGATGTCCGCAATGCGTCTGCTTCCTCCAACTTCGCGTCTCCGCACGCCGCCCACCGGACCTTCAGGTGTTCGTCCAGCAAGTAAACGTATCCGATGTGTTTGTTCACCATGCCCAAGTTATCCCGAACGTATTCCATGTTCTGGCTCGAAACAAGATAGGTGGGCTGCAACTCCGCCGGGATGGTCTGACGCAAGGATGACAAGAACATGGAAACCAGCAAAGATTTAAGAAGGTTCTCTTGGAGGTTGATCTGGACAAAACGATAGTTCGGGTTGGACAGGAACACCTCATTTGTTGGGTCCACGAATGAAGCCGTCTGAA
>Ga0307509_10008056_pt1 | contig 13532 bp, 17 predicted proteins | sample 10_EM_MG_FD_202245 | JGI IMG/M metagenome (GOLD analysis project Ga0307509, IMG submission 202245) | Populus trichocarpa ectomycorrhiza microbial communities from riparian zone in the Pacific Northwest, United States - 10_EM | ecosystem: Host-associated > Plants > Roots > Unclassified | place...
TGCGTCCTGTGCGTCCTGTGCGTCCTGTGCGTCCTGTGCGTCCTGTGCGTCCTGTGCGTCCTGTGCGTCCTGTGCGTCCTGTGCGTCCTGTGCGTCCTGTGCGTCCTGTGCGTCCTGTGCGTCCTGTACCAATACGCCACATCTTGTTGCGTCAGGTTCGTCCGAAGACCCTTGCCTACACTGGGTTCCATCTGGACACATCCAACCAAGCAACCCTGCCTCCTGACTTAAACCTCACCACCATCGCACATCAGGATTCACCACTACCCCTGATTCTCCTTTCAGCCTTCTTTGTCTTCTACTACCGTAGCCCGGATGTGAACAAGGAGTATTTCTTGGCAAAGAAAATAGAGTTAGTGCTGGCGCCTGATAAGAAAGCCATCATACCCTTAATCTTAAATTTGCGCTGACGACTCCAAGTCCGAGTCACACTGGCACTTAGAGTTCTATTTTCAGAACATCATCTTTGAATGAGCGAAAATGCCAACTCACTCCAGTCTGAAAGCCAGTGATAGCCATAATACTCTCAGGTCTAGCATAGTGCCTGGTGGTTTCTCGGCACTTAGGCTCAAACTGGACACGACGCGACACTCTTTTCATCACAACACTCAACATCCACACTCCCGGGCCCCAGCTGCAACACTCCACCACAGTCAGACAATCAATCCTGAATCCGACACTTGAAGGTTCCTGGACTTGATGCCAGCTATCCACCGGTATAAGATTCATCCCCAGAGGGATATTATTCATGAAGTTCCAGGGCTGAATCGGGTGAGGTGTTGGCGATCTCAGACCTCGATGGCAGATTCCTCCACAACCAGTGCTCCGATCCTGGATCTGATTGCGGGAGATTATTGGGCTCGACGCCAGCTACACAGCGGTATAAAGAACGTCTCTGTAGCATCGAAACGCAGGAAATAGCTGACCCTTATGAGAGTTGTCTTTATAGATACCCGGGCGATCTCAGAACTCGATGGCAGATTCCTCCACAACCAGTGCTCCGATCCTGAATCTGATTGCGGGAGATAGTTGGGCCCGATGCCAGCTACGCAGCGGTAGAAAGGACGTCTCTGTCGCATCAGAACTCAGGAAATCGCTGACCCTTGTGAGAGTTGTCTTTATATATACTACCCTGGCGATCTCAGAGCTCGATGGCAGATTCCTCCACAACCACCGCTCTGATCCTGAATCCGATTGCGGGAGATTGTTGGGCTGGACGCCAGCTACGCAATGGTATAAGGTACGTCCCTGTCACATCAAAGCCCATGAAATCGCTGTCTTCTGTGCAGGGTGTATAAGGTATCAAGCTGGCGATATTTTACTCGATGGCAGATATCTCCACAACTGTTCGACGGATCTTGATTCCGTTTGCGGGAGGTTGCTGGTCTTGACGCCAGCTTTCCAACAGTATAAGGTACGTCTCTGTCACATCAAGACCCAGGAAATCGCTGTCTTCTGTGGAGAGGATCTTTATAGTAGCCCTGGCGATATTTTGCACGATGGCAGATTACTCCACGACCACTGGACGGACTTTGCTGCTCTTTGCGGGAGGTTGTTGGGCCCGACGCCAGCTTCCTAATGGTGTATGGTCCATTCCTCCGCGACCTTTATTCATGAAGTTACAGGGCTGAATGGAGTCCTGGCAATCGCAGAACTCGATGACAGATTCCTCCACAACCACTACTCCGATCCTGGATCTGATCGCGGGAGATTGTCGGGCTCGACGCCAGCTACGCAGAGGTATAAAGGACGTCTCTGTCGCATCTGAACCCATGAAATCGCTGACCATTATGGTGGGGGTTGTCTTGAGAGGTCCACTGGCGCTCCCAGAGCTCGACGCCAGCTTCCTAATGGTGTACAGTCCATCCCTCCGCGACCTTTATTCATGAAGTTACAGTACTGAATGGTGTGCTGGGGATCCCAGAACTCGATGGCTGATTCCTCCATAACCGCTGGGCCGATTCTGGATCTGATTGCGGAGGGTTGTTGGGCTCGACTCCAGCTACGCAGAGGTATAAAGGACGTCGCCCTCGCATCTGAACCCATGAAATCGCTGACCAGTATGGTGGGGGTGGTCTTTAGAGGTCCGATGACGCTCCCAGAGCTCAATGTCAGATTCCTCAACAACCACTGGGCCGATTCTGGATCTGATTGCGCGGAATTGTTGGGCTCGATGCCAGCTACATGATGGTATAGGTTCCTTCCTGTGCGCCCCGGGAATTTTATTCATGAACTTGAAGTTACAGTGCTAAATGGTACTAAGAGGGGGAATCGGGTGAGGGGGGGGGTTTGGCAAGGGGTCAGAAGAGTTCTTATGACTGAGTTTTCAAGTTTTTCTATGAATTGGCCTGTATATTAGAACAATAGAAGACTACTAGTAGTAAATTTAACGGTTTGACAGTATGAAATGTATTGTGACCCAGGTCAGAAAAAAGTAAAGGGGGGACCCTTCGCTTATCTCTGGAAGATGTGGTCTGGCGTCAGGTAGCGTCCTGAGTATTAGGTGCTGCGTCTGGTGCGTCCTGAGGATTAGGTGCTGCGTCTGGTGCGTCCTGAGGATTAGGTGCTGCGTCAGGTTGCGTCAGATGCGTGGTGTGGTAGGGTGGTTGCGTCCTGGTTGGCGATTTGCGTTCCGGCGTCAGGTGCGTCAGATGCACAGAATGCACAGAACGCAAGGTATTATTTTTGCTGATGGACGCAAACCACCCAGCAGAACCGACGCCCCAGGTCACCGGGCCTCCCACTACATTAAAGCTTCCTGGGAACCCATGGAAGTTTCCTCAACACCCTCTACCACAACCAATTGCCTAGACGACGTCTGTGAACTGTATGATCATGAGGATTACAATTCTAGCAGCTCTGAGCAGGACTACTTCCCCACAGATGACGACGGCCTCGTATGGCACACACACGAGAGCGCTGAGAACATCAAAGACTTTGGAATGATTGTTGATTTTTCAGAACAAGGAAATGTAACATGTGTCCATGTTCCGCTAACAGTACCCAGGAGCGAACAGTGCAGGATCTCCCATGTTTCATTGATTTATATTTGGTTTATTTGATTTGATTTCAGCTCCGCCACTGTCTCTGAGTCAGATAGGCTATGCTATCGTATTGCTATGTTTAGTTTGCTTTGTTGGAAGCTTATATTTAGGATTCAGGGTATGGAATGGTCATGTAAAACTTGTGGTGAAGGCTGAGCTTGGTTTGTTCCTTTCTTTAGTCTTGTAGGATTTCAGGATTCCGGTATGTGCGCCACTACTCGTAATGATCGTGATTGCAGGAAGCCTATCACTCTTGGGTTTTGTATTTAAACCAGTCTCCTGGCTAGCAGGAGACAGCAGGCTTCAACCGACCTTCAGTCTAAGAATACACTTGGTTGAATGGCAATCCCTAAGTCCAATTTGTTCTTCAACTATGATCCCTTACTTCCGGTCCCCTGAAGCCTTCCTTAACACTTGCGTTAGCAGGTCTACCGCTGGTCCTCTTGTATTTTCGTTAGACAGGAATAAACCTGTTACAATAACTAATACATAAGTTAAGCATGATCACTACCCCCAAGAGAAGAGGCAACAGGATATTGGGTAGCGCAGTACTTGCCCAGAGTTTAAGCAAGGAGAGTAGGGCTATGAGTATGATAATCATGATAGCTGCCGACATCACCAAAAAAAAGGTTATACCCGGACGCACCCTATGCTCCCTGTGCGTCCGGCAGTCCAGGCGCATCGAACCTAAACTCGCGTTCTGGGTGTGCGGTCTTTTATTAGGTGCTTGTGGACAGGGGGCCATGCCGCCCGGACGCACCAGACGTAACCAAGAACTCAGAAGGTACCCGACGCAGAAAGGTTCTCCAGAGGCAAAAAGGTTCTCTGGACGCAACACGATAGGATAGTAGAATAGTGGAAGTAATCAGGTGTAACTGGCTATCATCGGATACCTCCTAAGTCAACAACTCTACCTTCAAGGACTTTGAATCAGTTAGTGAAAACTGTGGAGAATATCCAAATTGTCCGGAAAGATCCATCCAGTATTACTCATGTTTACTTATTTGAGTCATTGAGATACTAAAATAAGAATATATTTATTACAGCTAGTCTAGAAAACGGTAGCACTCGGTAGCTAACAATTTGAAAGTTCTCGCCTGGAGGACTAAAGTACAAAAGTATCGATAACCCTTAAACCAGCGGTCGGACAGTGTCCGGACAGAGTGCATTGAATTCTCCTCGGCGGGGGGAATTGAATGGTATAGCTCCCGAAGGGTCCACATAGCTATAGAGGTCTGGAGGGTGAAAAAGGCAGGTACCTCAACCGGCAGATGTCGGCCAGAGTCGGGAAGGGGCTTATTGGAGTCCGCTCGCCGAGGGGAATCGAATCGTATATGTCTCTAAGTGTCCACATGCCTGTAGCACCCAGTAGCCGACAATTTGAAAGTACTTACCCGGGGAACTCAAGTACAAAGGTTTGGATAACATTTCAACCAGCGGGGGGACAGCGTCGGGACAGGGCGCGTTGGAATCCGCCCGTCAAGGGGAATCGAATGGTATAGGTTTCCAAGCGTCCGCATGGCTATTGAGCTCAGCAGGATGGCAAGGGCAGATATCTCAGGGGCAGATGTCTGTCAGAGTCGGGAAGGGTCTCATTGGAGTCCGCTCGCCGAGGGGAATCGAATGGTATAGGTCTCTAAGTGTCCGCATGCCTATAGCACCCAGTAGCCACCAATTTGAAAGTACTTGCCCGGGGAACTCAAGTACAAAGGTTTGGATAACATTTCAACCAGCGGTCGGACAGCGTCGGGACACGGTGCGTTGGAATCCGCCCGTTGAGGGAAATCGAATGATATAGATTTCGAAGCGTCCGCATGGCTATAGAGGTCACCAGGAAGAAAAAGGCAGATAGCTCACCGGGCACTGGCCGATGTCCGCAAGAGTCAGGCAGGGCCTCATTGCAATCCGCTACAGTCAGGAAGGGCCTTATTGGAATCTGCTCGCTTAGGAGTAATGAATAGTGTCAACCTCGATGGAAGAGCATGCCCCTCTCCGAAGGTTGATAATATTCAATAGTTCCACTGATCCGATCATGAAGCCTGATACGAGGTGGGAAGAACTTAAAAACCTTTTGCGAGAGTTGTTAGCAGTGATCAAATAAGGGGTATGTTTTGGGTCGTTAACGGGACAATAGATGGTTAGTTATCCTATGTTTAGATCCTTTTTCGTCTGAGACCCTTTACCTGGTCATAAAGTAGTCCATTGTAAGTAGAGGCCATCAGGGGCAGGAAGAGTTCCCCAATGCAGAGCCCTATGGGTCACTTACCTTGCATTTCTTTGTGAGATTAGGGTGTGCAATGGACCATCCAGGTGCACTGGGCGGACAGGATGTGGCTTGTATTGCACCCAACGGACTAGGATGTAACCATTGTGCTGGGGCCATCTGAGGGTGGGCTGGGCGGACAGGATGCTCCAGATGGATTTCCTGCCTCCGGACACAATACCTATCCGTCTGAAGTAAAGGCTTTTTTTGCTGAGGGAAATAAGCTGACAAACTCAAAGAGTCAGGATACTGAAATCGGAAGACCAGGGTTGAATATGTCATGTCCAGAAGTAAGAGATAGTTGCTGCACAACTCAAGATGCATTAGTGGCATGCAAGGGTTGGAGATGGGCTCAGGATGCACACGAAGCATATAGATATTAGAACTGAACTCAGAACTCACTGGACACCCGGGACACAGTAACAACATTGCTGGAGTCACAATACAAGCCAACCACCTCAGATTCAGGTATTTTCTTTGCTAATGTGTCTGTGATAGGTTAATTGCTATTAACCCCTTTGACAGTGACTAATAATTAATATATATCAAGATATTAATCCATCAAAATGATAGTATTAGTGCATTAACATAGAGTTAAGAAATGAGAATAAAGGTCTGGATGTTCCAACTCCAAAGTTCGCTTACCATAGGCTGTGTATTTTTAAGCTTCATGTTTTGGGTATATGTTTTGAGTGTATGGTTGGTGCCATTCAAAACGTAAACCAGGAATTCCACAACTTTCACAAAAACAAGTTTTTCAACCACAAATATATTGGAAGAAAAAACACCTCACAGTCAGAGAGCAAATGATGGAGAATAAGCATTAGGTTTTTTTTCTACCACTATATTTTTTATTGAAAAGCCTTGTTTTTTTAGAAATGTTGGACTTTTTGTAAGGAAAGGAAAAATATGTTACGACAGCCACACTTGAAAGGCTTAGGCCCTGTTTGGCAGGCCAACTTTTATAAGGTTTATCTTATAAAATGCAGTTTGTGAGGTAAGCCATGTTTGGCAGCACATTGTTTGAGAGGTAGAGTTTGAAACCCTTATGAACTTTGGTTTGGAAGTAGTGTAGTTTATGGTTTAAGAGAGTTTTGAAAACAGGCTGGTGACTGGTAAATATTGGGGTTTGCCCTAATAAACTCAATTTACTACTCTAAGAATGTTATTTTCTCCACTCCTGTTTAGGGTCACAGTTGAGCCTACGTAGCCACACATGTATAGCGTCTACCTTATAAAGGTTCCTTCTCTTGTTTGGCAAACTATATCTTACAAACCACAGCTTCACACAACTTACGAAATACAGTTTCGAAAACCCTACAAACTGCAATCTTCAATGTGTTACTTCATAAAAGTTGGCCTGCCAAACAGGGCCTTAGTAATCTATACTTGATTGCTTAAGAAATCGGGTTTCGGCTCTTATATGAACTATATCATGCACTAAATATATTTTTCTGATACTTAAATAATTATATTCTTTTTTTATATATTTATAATACATTATTATTTAAACCCTTTACTATGAACTCATGCAGAATACCAGGCTTGGCATCAAAATATGTACAGCCACATGTAACATATTTTTTCAGCCTCATTCACATTTTGAATGGCACGAACCATATGTTTTAAATGTATGCTTTGGGCCTATGCTTTGGGCCTATGCGTTGGACCTATACTTTGGACCTATGCTTTGGGCCTATGCTTTGGGCCTGTGCTTTGGGCCTGTGCTTTGGGCCTGTGCTTTGGGCCTGTGCTTTGGGCCTGTGCTTTGGGCCTGTGCTTTGGGCCTGTGCTTTGGGCCTATGCTTTGGGCCTATGCTTTGGGCCTGTCCTTTGGGCCTATGCTTTGGGCCTGTCCTTTGGGCATATGCTTTGGGTCTATGCTTTGGGCATATGCTTTGAGCTTATGCTTTGGGTGTATGCTTTGGGCGTATGCTTTGGGCGTATACTTTAAGCTGATACTTTGAGCCTATGCTTTGAACCTATGCTTTGGGCCTATGCATTGGGCGTATCCTTTGGGCCTATGCTTTGAGTGTATGCTCTGCGCGTATGCTTTGGGCGTATACTTTAAGCTGATACTTTGACCCTATGCTTTGAACCTATGCTTTGGACCTATGCATTGGGCATATGGTTTGGGCGTATCCTTTGGGCCTATGCTTTGGGGGTATGCGTTGGGCGTATCATTTGGGCATATGCTTTGAGCCTATGCTTTGGGTGTATGCTTTAGGTGTATGCTTTGGGTGTCTGCTTGCTGCCAAGATCGAGCTTCTGGCAACATCTATAAACAACACCTAATCCTCTGACTGGCAAACCCCTAGATCCTTCACCAAACTCTCTGACCAAACCCTCTCTCAAAGTGACTGACAACCACAGGAAAGCAAAAACACCACTATGCCACCAAAATAAGAACCTGCCAGTATGCAGTTGCAAGATTTGTGGCTTGATCGGCTGCAAGCTAATGAACTCGAATTGTGGTGCATTCAAAGCTGGTGACAAATCGGCACAAGGCCAGTGATAGTGAGTCAGCAGTACTAGATGAGAATGCAAGTAAGTGGACCAGGTAGAGAGGAAGAAGTATGGCCAACCCCTGTCTATATGTGGTACAACCTGAATGATAAATGCAAAGCCATCATCATCAGCATGACCACCGAAATAGCTGAAGATGCTATGATGATTTCCAAGGTGAAAAATCCTCTTAATCATGGCTTGAAAGGTGATGAAATAACTCTCCATTCCAATCTCACACCTCCTATGAGGAACCCATCATGCCCCACTCTTACTTCTCGCATCCTAGTGATGCCAGTCATAAAACAAAACCTTATCCAGTAGGAATACATTACTGCTCTTTCCAAACAATATAAGCCACTCAACAAACAAGATTAGACACTTTTCAAACAAAGAATATCATCACTTGAAAAAAGATTGTACAACCTTTGGTTAGCATTATGGTCCTATCGAGAGATAGGTGGCCAGTTCCTCAGTTCAGATGCTGGAGAAAAGTCCATTCCGAATATCACACTCCACCAGCAGAGGCAAATCACCCCGGGGAGCACCCTAGCATATAGTGGAGATGTGCAAATAAACAAGAAGTTGAATCAGAACAGAGATGGGAGAACTGTCATCCTCCTTTTGAGACAATTCAAGTTTTATGCATACATCTCACATATTATTTAGTCTATTAGTTAGTAATTCTTTCTTACAAATCATGACTCAGCAGGGCAGATTACACATGAATAATACTTGGTAGTTATAGGTATGTTGGGATTTACACTATGAGATCACTGACTCATAGTATTTCAAATAACTATGCAGTAGCGAGTCATCAGTAAGTCATGATTGGTTGCATGTTTTATAACTCACAATTGTAATATCTCATGATGTGATGATTTTCCTATATGAATCTCATCATGAGTTATGAGTTTCGCTCATATGATCCCTATGGACACATGACTTGTTTTATGAGTTGTTTTTAATTAAAGGTTATTGTACAAATGACTTCGAGGAGTCAGCAGATGGATTTGATATTATGACTTATTATAAGTAATGAGAGGATGATGACTAATATGAATGAGTCATCAGGGTAAGGATAGAGTGAAGATCGGGTATAAATAGCGGGCTTGCCACTCTAGAAAGACTATCTTCACACTTCCATCTCAGTACTTTCCTGCTTATAAGTTTTATGAATAAACAAGTTCTTTATATTCCTTTAATTACTATTGCCTTTGACTCTTGATTGATCTAGTGATCAGTACAAGCTTATTAAACGTAATGCCAACAAGGACTACTTAGGAGTTCAAAAGAATTCATCATTGTCTGATAGGAGAAAAATCTCTACGATGTTTAAGGAAGAGTTTATTATACAGGATAAGTTGTCTGTCATCAGCTAATCAAGATACTTTATTATCAGTGTAATACAGATCATTCTCAATCCTGGACAAGCAACAAGAATTATTACATTCTTTCAAGTTTTTTTTAAAATTACAGTTCCTAAGTAAAGGTGTTCACAAAAATAGGAAACATCTGACCAAGCAAATTTATCAACATTTTTGCCTAGGGAGTTTCCTTCATTACATATAAGTGCTAGCATGTATACAGCTCATGCAGAAACTATTACTTTGATAAACATTCATACCAGAAGTAAAGCAAACATCAGCAAAGTTGGAAGTAAAAGGTTTTATGCCCTTTTTGCAAAGTTTGTCTATGCATGTGAGGAATCCGGGTACAATCCTCCATATCTGAAAGGCACTAATACTCGACAGAGCCTGCCCCTCATATGACTACAGCATTCTGTGCCTTTATGCAATGCATTAAAGGTGAAGTTCACTCTGTCATGAGAAGAGCACTGGGGGAAACATCAGTCTCGTCAACGAGTTAAGGTACTATTGTTCATCACATGGATAACCAAAGAGGAAACTACCCTGAACTAGGAAAACTATAGTGAAGTGTTAGTACAGTGGTTTTATAAGCTTACCCTCTGTGGAAAAGGCGTACTTGAAGAGGAGGATCAGTGTAGGAGAGAGCATCATTTGGTATCGTCTATTTGCCATCATCCCCTCTCCCCTCTGTTTCTATCTTACTTGACCTAGGCTCCTGAATCATGAAGAAAAGTGGAGTAAATTTGCTTTCCTTTTGAAGTTCCTATAACCCATCCAAGGCACACCTCAACTGAAAGTGATCAGATAGTCCGGAGCTACAGAGCACAGGTCTTGTGGGTTATATAAGGACTTGGGATAGCATCTTTCACTAGTAGATCCTTGAAAACCTCTGCCTTATATCTTCATATATTATGTATTCAACGATAAAAAATCTTGTTATATCAGTTACTAAAGCTTAATAAACTAACATATGCAAATGATTGGCTAACCAAAAGTAAAAGAAAGAATATTGAAGGTAGAATACCTTCAAAAAACTATTGGGGCACTAGAAAGCAAAGCAAAGGTACCCCTATCTACATCTGTGGCAACACCCCTCAAGGCCTAGGGGCCATGGGGTTGGGCACTATGGGAGGGGTTCACTGGCATCGGAGACAGGGGGCTGGGGTGGTACTATGTTTGTGTCCCAAATCCTGGTCTCTAGAAATAACCTGTTACTGACTGCTTGTCATAATACCTAGTCTCAAGGGCAAATGTTTACACTCTGTGTGATAAATGAAGTCCGTTGTTGGTTTGCAATGGACTACATAAAATACGTGAATTTTGACGAGAGATGTGGCAAGCAAGATGGCGAGCCTTGTGGGATGAAAACTATACAGAACGATATCAGCACCAAGTATGTTACAATGGCCAGCCCCGCAAGAATGATCAATTCACAGGATAAATGCCTCTAGCCACGGTGTGAGTATCATCAAGACCCGCATGCATCAAAATTTCGAACCAACTGTCAGGGTTCAAACAAGGGTAGTTCTGGCTGTTGTGTAGTTGACCCTTGGCTTTTTTATTCTTTTCACATCCTTTGTCACAGGCTTGTAGCATTCGGTAGTGGGGTTCATGGTGAAGATTTACAATTGGGAGGTTTTCCTACGCCTATTACAACTCAAAATCACTTCTCTAATATGACTGGTGATTTTTTTGATTGTGTGGACAATTTTGCTTCTCAACTGTAATTGTCAACTCCAGGGCATGTTGGCCCTCCCCACTCAAATCAGTAGCAACAAGATACTTTCGCAGCCTCTTATTACCTTCCTCTTCCTCCTTGACTATCAACTCATATTCTCTACGCAGAATTGTCTTAATGACACATTGAACCTCCGGTGTAGATGTAATAGTAGAGAAGATCATCTCCATTCAAGTTCATCGAGCACGATGCAGATCGCAGGCGTTTTCTTCTGTATCCAGGAGCATTGGCGTAGCGCTGTGGGACCGTAGGTCGAAATCTTTAGAAGGATGCACACCTGATCCTTTATTTTTTGTAGGAGATGTTGCTCCAGGGACGCTACACCATATGTAATTGATAGACGCAGGAGAGAGCGAACACTATACCTAGCACTCGTAGCCTTCCCTATCGCAACGGTCAGAGTCACCCCTAGAATGTAGGCACGAGTACATACTTTCTTCCTCCGTAGCAGCCAGTAAACTCACACTTGTCCTCCGCCCACCTATAGCCCCCTTCCTGGCGTCTATTCCACCTCCTTTCCTTTTTCTCTTACTTCCGCCCCCATCGGAATCACCCACAATCCTAATCATAATTTGACCATACCTCCACCATTCTCTACTATCTCCTCCGTTCTCGCAGTGCTAGGGCTGGAACCATCTCCGAGCGTAGTGGCATTCCCTTTCCTCTTCTCTTACTACCTCACAGGCGAATTTGATCTAATGCTTTCCTCGGCACTACTAGTCTCGTCTTCATCAGAAGAATCAATCATCGCACGTTTGTCAACATTACCCAAGTCCCTCTACAATCTCATTTATCCTCTGCTCGTCAATCACGCCCTAGTCCCAGCGCGGATATGCTTCCACTCAAAAGTGGTAATTGGCCTACGCCCCGGCAACATTAGCAAAACTCCTCCTGATCTCGCAAGTGCATCATCTGAGAGAGCGGTATAGGCATGTTCTTAATCCTGCACATGAGCATGTTCTTCGCACTGTCGGCATGGGTAGCAGTCATTTCCTTGCTGTTGCTATCGCGGGGTTTACCCCTCTTCCACTTTTTGACAGTCTTGATGATACCCTTGCGGAGGTCAGTTTCCTTGTTTAGTTGTTTCACTATAATATGCATGTTAGCCATACCATGGCACTCATTGGTAGGGGTAGGGAGATTAAAGAGAAAGAAGAAGAAAAGTGAAGATCTTGCATTCTTGTTCACGCAAGTAGTCTTTGTTAAGCTCTACCTAGATCTTCTCCTTCAGGTCTCATTCCTCTTCGGCGAGCAGGGCGTTCTAGATTTCAAAGTCGTCGTGGAAGAGCCATCTAGTCAACAGGCGATCTCGGATTAAATTACTTCCTCCACGATGGTTGAGTGTTGGTCATCTTGGGCCTTTTGGACGCCCTGCAGTGTGGGGGGGTCTGTGATGTCGAGTAGTGTTCTGGTGAGTGAGGAAATCAGGAGTGGCGAAGGGGCGGGGAGTTCTGGGATTACCATGCCCTCTGCATCCAGTTGCCGTGTCTTGGCTTTTCCGGATAGGCAAAAATCAATGTCAGTTAATCCGAGTGATATATTGTGCTGTAACAAATTCCACATCAGGATCCAACACTCATGATACGAATACTCCTACTTGCACGTTTCAGTTAAAATGCACCTTATACTCGGATACCATGTTCAGTCCATGAATAGTATTTTGGAGGGGTGGGTACTGGGCTCACAGGCCATACGCACATGTAGTGGTATATCATATATGTTAAAAGAGAAGAAATTTTGTGCACACTTTTTTGATAAGAAGTGGTGAATTTTGATTTTCCAAGGTTCTAACTGGCTAAGCTCGAATATTTGGTCACTGAGCTTGTTGCCAATAACTCCCCCAGTGTTCACGGATTATATCCATGCGACTAGATAAAACCTCTGTTCTCCCGCATTTCCCTCTCCCACCTCCCCACCATCAATCCATCCACATAATCCGAATCATCATCAAACAACCACCCACTCCTTATTTTTCCCCTTTCATTACGTTCTCAAAGCTCTTTTGTTTGTCAAGCCAATTTCACGGTTTTTTCTTTTCTTTCTCACATCACGGTTACTCACAGACTTGATTCTTCGTCCAGCCACATTTGCAGTATCACACAATGGCCTGGACCACGGTCTTTACCGGGGCGGTCCCGACGCTCATGAAAATCGTCGATGATTCGCTTTACCCAGTATCAAGAGAAATTAGAGGCTAGGAAGAAGGGGGAAGAGATATCTGGGGGCGGGGCTGGGGAGGGGGTGTGTGTGTATGTGAAGTACGCCCCATGCTAGCGGGGGCGGGGGGAGGTTTAGGAATGGAAATAGTCTTGAGATTCGCGAACAGATAATTCAGAATGGTAGGTTTGTCCTATTTTTATTCTACTCGCACCCTATGTTGCTCCTAATATATTTTGTTCTTTCTGGGCTGACTTGAGCTTTGAGGACGTAGCAAAATTGTTCAACTCGCCGGCGCTGTCAATTGCCCTGAACATTTTGCAGATCACGCCTAACGATGGTTGACCTTATCCGTTACGCACTACTTCAACAGAGGTCGCGAAGCACAACCCGTCGTCACCTGTTGTCTATACATTGTCTGTCATCTCGAAAAGAGTTCCCACATGCTCATTGAC